>ENA-UACB01000297-UACB01000297.1-human-gut-metagenome-genome-assembly--contig:-NODE-297-length-13619-cov-23.497567_pt1 | contig 13619 bp, 8 predicted proteins | sample MGYA00243873_ERZ654213 | MGnify/ENA primary metagenome ERZ654213 (study PRJEB26926, sample SAMN06165218) | human gut metagenome | biome: ENVO:00009003; feature: ENVO:2100002; material: ENVO:00002003...
CATTCTCAAATGCTCTGCTCGGTATCGTTCACTCAATGGCTCACAAGACAGGTGCCGCATTCGCTGATTACGGCGCACACATCATACACGGTGCCGCAAACGCTATGTATCTTCCTAAGGTTATCGCATTCAACGCAAAGGACGAAACAGCTAAGAAGCGTTACGGCGTAATCGCTGACTTTATGGGTCTTGGCGGTGCAAATGACGACGAAAAGGTAAAGCTCCTCATCGCTTATCTGCGTAAGATGAATGACGAACTGAAGATTCCTCACTGCATCAAGAACTACGGCGCAGACAGCTATCCTACAGAAAACGGTTTCGTTCCCGAAAACGTATTCCTGGAGAGATTACCTGAGATCGCTAAGAATGCTATCGCAGACGCTTGCACAGGTTCTAACCCTCGTATTCCTACACAGGAAGAGATGGAGAAGCTGCTTAAGTGCTGCTACTACGATACAGAAGTTGATTTCTGATATTTCTGAGATCGCAGCTGCTAAATTCGATTTCATCTATTTATATAGCCTCTGAATTATAACCCAAAGGAAAGCCCCTTGTACCACCCCCTAAGGTACAAGGGGCTTTTCCGTGGCGGGCGGCAGTGTGCCGCTTCAAATTCGCCTTTCTGTATGTTTGTGATTAGCGTAACAACGGTGTACGGCGAGTGGCGGGTGTGACCCGCTTCAAATTCGCCGTTCTGACGGTTGGCGGATTGCGTAAGTTGCGTTATCGGCGAGTGCCTTACGGCACACCCTATTGACGTTAATACAGATTCAAGTATAATTTAAAGGATATTGCAACCGGTTTAAGCTTGCGGTATACTTTTTTGTGGCGGGCGGCAACGTATGCTTCAGATTTACTTTTTGTGATGAAATTTGCCCGTCATTAAAGGACATTCCCCACGATACATACACCTGCGTTTCAAGATTTTTCACATTTCTTTCATCGCCCGTTATTATATGATTCATAAAAAGGGGGTATACTATAGTCACAGTCAGAGGAAAGGATTCCGACGACCGAAATCAGCCGATAGGTTTCGGCTTGAAAAATATCGTGCCGACAAGCACGGTTAACATAACAGGAGCCGGCAAGACGGCAACAGCCGCCCTATACACGCTCCGCCCAAGTACAACGAAAGTTTTCATATATACCTCTCTATTATTCAAGCAAAACCGCTCTGTGACGCAGGGCGGTTTTTGCTATGCTCTCACGCTCCTCCTTTCCTTTTGCTACAGGTTGAAATTCCTGCAATTCGGTGCTATAATAAAGATATTATTTTTGGAAAAGATTCCGGAAAGGGTAAAGATATGGGATATATACTTAAAACAGCACAGTACGTCAACGATTTTCAGTGTATAGGCGGAAAGTGCACGATGGATTGTTGCCGGAATTGGGATATAATATGGACAGACGAAGAAATTGAAAAATTGAAAAATTCCGAGCATTCCGAAAGCCTTGACAAGCTTATTCAAAGATCATTTTTGAAGTGTGACGGAATAACAAATTCGATAAAGCTGTCTGATGACGGTGATTGTCCTTTTCACGATAAAGAGGACAGACTTTGTAAAATTCAGAAAGAACTTGGGGCAGAATACCTTTCTGCTGTATGTCGGAATTATCCTATAAGCGGTACTATAAATAATAACGTAATTACAAAAATCAGATTTTTGAGTTGTCCTGCTGTATTTGATATTATTGCAAATAACGAAAAATCTTGTGACGTTTATATTTATGGTAAAGAATATGAGCCGGAAGACGCTCTGATATTTAAACCCGACACAATTGACGACGTAAAAAGCAATCCGGGTCTTAAATACAGAAATCAGCTTTTTGATTTTTTCCACGGCATTCTTAGTGATAAAAAACGTGATATACATACATCGATGATTATAGGAACACTTGCGACTCAAACGCTTTCAAAGCTGGAAATGTCATCGCCGGACAGAATACCGGAGGGTATATCCGCTTTATCAAAACAGATAAACAGCCCGGCACTTGTAAAATCTCTTTCGGATATTGAACCGAATTATAAGGTTAAGCTTGGCGCTGTGCAGTGTATGCTTGACGGTACAGCTGTAGGTGATAAACTGTCAGAAATATTGTCGTCAATCAGAAAAAAGAACATCGAAGGCAAATTTTCCGTTGCAATACAAACATATATAACTAATCTCGAAAAGTTCTATAAAATATGTTCAACTAAACCGTTTATGATAAGAAACATAGTAAGATGTCTTTATATGTGTGAGTTTATGCCGTTTTCAGATAATAATTATAATATTTTTGATAACTACGCATATTTTTGTGCATCTGTAGCACTTATAGACTTTTTCGGTGCTGCCGCTGCAGCCGGCAGTGATAATCCAAACGAAATATTTGAGAGGTTTAAAACAGCGGTCTGTCTTGCTTCTCATCCGCTTTGTCATAATCCTGACAGAGTGAAAATGATAATAGATTACTTAAAGGAGATAAACTGTTATTCGGCAGGTCACCTTGCACTTATCGTAAAATAAGTCAGTCATATAACCGCTCTGTGACGCAGGGCGGTTTTTGCTATTAGCAAAGCCGACAGTTAATATTGTAAATTTTACACAAACTCCCTATAAAATTTCTCAGCAAAATTATAAAAAAGTTTTCAAAAAGGCTAAAGTTTAGAAAAACAAGTGCCGATATAATAAATGTAAGGGTCACAGAGCCCTGTGCGGAGGCGGAGATAACTTCCGCAGTGTTTTGCAAAACAAACACCAAATGACTTTAGCTTAGCGCAAAGCAAGGTCACACTAACAAAAACAAGTCCCTATAAGGGCAACGACTTCCGAAAAGGATTTCGGGAGTACATTCAAGGAGGAAAACAAAATGGCAGGTATGGTAGTACAGCATAACTTAAATGCGATCAATGCTAACAACAAGATGAACATCAACGTTTCAGGTACAAAGAAGGCAACTGAGAAGTTATCTTCAGGTTATCAGATCAACCGTGCAGGCGATAACGCTGCAGGTCTGGCTATATCTGAAAAGATGCGTTCACAGATCCGTGGTCTTTCACAGGCTACAAAGAATGCCAACGACGGTATCTCTCTTATCCAGACAGCTGAAGGCGGCTTAAACGAAACTCACTCAATTCTTCAGAGAATGAGAGAGCTTGCAGTTCAGTCAGCTAACGGTACATACCAGGATGATACAGACCGTGAAGCTATCCAGCTCGAAGTTGACGCACTCAAGAGCGAAATCGACAGAATCGCTTCTTCTACAGAGTACAACGGCATGAAGCTCCTCGATGGTTCACTCGGCGGCTCAAAGGCTGTTACAGAATTCGGCGCTAAGTACGGTGCCGTTTCAACGGCAGATACTGATCTTGTCGGTGCTACAATCACATCTAATATAGCAGGCGTTAAGGTTACAACAGCTTATGCAGCATCAGGTAAGGGCGGCGAAAATGCTCTTTGGTCAGCTGATGGTAAGACACTTACTATGAACCTTGTTGCCGGCGAAACTTACACTCAGAAGGATATCGATAACCTGATCGCTAACGCTACACAGTCTAAGGATGGCGGTCAGACACAGGCGCCCTCAGAAATTTCTATTAAGCTTGCAAACGGTGTTATGACAGCTTCTAAGGCAGGTGACACAGATGCTACAGTAGCAGGTCTTCGTGCTACAGGTTCAAATTCAGCTGACGTTATCAAGCTTGTCGGTGATAAAAAGAGCGGTGCTCACGGTTCATCTGACCAGGTAACATTTACTGCTAATTCATATGGTAAAGCATACGATACAGGTATGGCTTCTAAGATTACTATATCTACAGATGTAGCAGCAGGCAAGGAAAATGTTGAGGTAACTAAAGCTGCAGGTAATCCGGCTACAGCCGCTGAAATAAAGCTCCACCTTTCAACGGGTAAGACATACACAGAAAAGGATATTGAAAACATCCTTAAGGAAGCAGGCTATGACTATAGCGTTAAGCTTGAAGATACTACAAACACCGATGGCGATGCAGATGGTAAGATCTACTTCAACGTTAAGGGTGATGCAGAAGTAGCTATCACAGACGGTGCAGGTGTTGGTAAGGATTCAGTTCCTAACAACGGTAAGGGTCTTACATTCCAGATCGGTGCTAACGGCGTTGAGGATCAGAGAGTTACGCTGAACGTTAACGATATGTCATCTTCTGCTATAGGTGTTGCTAATGCTGATGTTTCTACTCAGGATTCTGCAAATGCTGCTATCGACATGGTAGACGCTGCTGTTAAGACAGTATCTATGCAGAGAGCAGGTCTTGGTGCTCTTCAGAACAGACTTGAGTACACAGTTAACAACCTGACAACAACAAATGAGAACCTGACAGCAGCTGAATCTCAGATCAGAGATACAGATATGGCTACAGAGATGATCAACTACACTAAGAATAACATTCTTCAGCAGGCATCTCAGGCTATGCTCGCTCAGGCTAACCAGCAGCCTCAGGCTATTCTCCAGTTACTCCAGTAATCTGAGAACAGCGTGAGTTTCAGGGCTTAATATTTATAAATTAATGACTTGATGAGTTCGCCCCCGTGAAAACGGGGGCGGATTTTATATATCTGATGAAAAATTGAAATATGAATACAAAATACAACAAAGATTTAATTAAAAACGCAAAAATTCTGAGGAAAAGAATGACGGACGAAGAACGTAAGCTGTGGTACTGCTTTCTCAGAAATTACCCGGTAAGATTTTTTCGACAAAAAGTGGTGTATAAATATATAGCGGATTTTTATTGCCCGACGGCAAATTTAGTTATAGAGCTTGACGGCAGTCAGCATTACGAAGAAAAGGGCTTAACCTATGATGATGAAAGAAACAGATTTCTTGAAGAACACGGGATAAGAGTAATACATATTGCTAATAATCAGATTCACACAAATTTCCGCAACGTCTGTGAATATATTGATATGCTTGTTAAAGGTGAATTGTAATTGCTTAGAGGTTTTAAGATAGGAGTGCTACTTTAAAAACTTCGGAGCGTTCACAATCCCCACCATAGTTGGATCGGCTTGACCGAGCAACAGAACCTCACCCTTTTAAATGTTAGAGGGTAACAGCGTAATGATGGTGCTAAGGGGAAACAACCCCCACCGTCTTGACGGCAAAAAGTATAGCAATTTTGGAAACAGTTCGGTAAATTACAAAATGAAGATTATGTAGAATAACGATTTTGCGATGCCGTCAAGACACCTCCCCTTTTTCGAGGGGAGGCAAGGGTGTTGGCGATTTTCGAGGGATAGTGCGGAAAATCTAATTGATGGTGGGGATGGGGCAATCCCCACCATAGTTGGCTCGGCTTGACCGAGCAACAGAACCTCACCCTTTTAAATGTTATAGGGTAACAACGTAATGATGGTGCTAAGGGAAAACAATCCCCACCGTCTTGACGGCAAAAAGTATAGCAATTTTGGTAACAGTCCGGTAAATTACAAAATGAAGATTATGTAGAATAACGGTTTTGCGATGCCGTCAAGCCACCTCCCCTTTTTCGAGGGGAGGCAAGGGTGATGGTGCAAAGCAAGGCAAGGATGCCAGAAATGAACGCCCAAAGGCTTTAAGCACGGATGCTTACAAGTGGTCGCAAAAAGTCGGTATGCAAGGATGCATAAAGTCAGCCACACTTAGTCGCTGCAGGACGCAGCGACACTGATGGCTGACGAGGCAGTGACGCACCGACCGCAAACGACCACGATTGCACGGACGCAAAGCCAACAAAGCGTTCATTTAAAGGCAAGGGTGTTGGTGGTTTTCAAGGGATAGTGCTGATTTGGAAGGGTTGGTATGGGGCGAGGGACGGTGTTACAATCCCTCCGATAGCCGCCCGAATTTTTTGGGCGACAGCACCTCACCTTTGACAAGGGAGGCAAGGATATAGTGCTTTTCGAGGGATAGTGCGGGTTTGGAAGGTCAATGTCAGTGCAGTTGTACCGGTATACTCACGAAATTATTAATGCCTTGTCGGTACGGAAAGTATTTTCGGCGGTGTTGGTGATACGTTTTACGGTACAGCCATAATGAATAGGATTTCAGCAGAATAAAACCACGATTCTTTTTGCGGAATCGTGGTTTTTTCAGCTTGGGGGAAAGTCTGTTTTTTATAAAGCAGTGAGCATTCTCTATCCTTATCAGAACACTTTACCGTGCTTATGCACGGGATAATCCGCTTATGCGGATTATATAACGTAATCGTCCGCCGCATTCTCCATATCGCTGTCTATCAGGTCCTGTAATGTCACACTGTCAAGATACTCGTTTATGACCTTGTACAGCCCCTGCCATAACGATAATGTGGCGCAATGCTCGCTCCTGTCGCATTCAACTACTCCGCTTTCAAGGCAGGCAACAGGCGCAAGAGAGCCTTCAGTAAGCCGTAATATATCTCCTACGGTGTATTTGTCGGGAGCTTTAGCAAGACGGTATCCACCCTGAAAGCCTCTGTTGGTACGCAGTATGTCCGACTTATTGAGCATCGGAACGATCTGCTCAAGATATTTCTTTGAAACGCCCTGCCGCTGTGCTATTTCTTTCAGCGGAATGTAACCGTCGCCCTGATGCTCGGCAAGGTCAATGAGCATTCTTAATACATAACGTCCTTTTGTCGAAATCTTCATATTATTGTCCTTTCTTTATCGCTTTTTTAAAATACCGAAATCTATCCGAAATCTGACCGTCATTTCTAAATACTATAATACCATATTTTTAGTAGGTTTTCAAGTGGTTTTCCTGTTTTTTTAATCAATTCTGAAATTATGCAGAAATGGCCGTATAATGACCTGTTGTTGTGCATTAAGGTTATAACTTTAATTACTTAATTTTACTGCCCAAAATAGCGAAAAAGCGAGGTATTGCTGGTTTGACTTGTGATAATGCACAGCTTTTAAAAAAGAAGTTTGTATACTCTGCTCTTATTTTGAAATTGTGAGCTTTTTTTGACCTTTTTACAGTTTTTTTGCTTGCAGGCGGTCATAAAATGTGATAAAATTATCTTATATGGAAAATGGGAATAAGAAAAGGAGGCGGGAAAATGGTTGAAGAGGTCAGAGGGTATCTTTCCGATATGATAGATGCCATCGCTACAAAACGTTATGATGACCTTCAACAGATTACCGAATTTGCTCCTGCTGCAAAAGCATTGCACATTTCGAGAATTGTTCGCACATTGAACTACGGCGGAAGATTGAGCGAAACTCTTATTTATAAAGACAGCTCTATCTACCCTTTACACAATAAGAAATATGAGCGTGAAAACACAAGCTGCAGTCTGACTTATGAGTTTTATACCGATGTGGATTTTGAAACTCTGACAGATGAGCAGGAACAGCTATTTGAGCATATGACCAATCTTCTGGCTATCATTTGCACCTGCACGCTGAATATTCACGTTGAAAAGCTGATCGACCATATCGACCGTGACAGCGGAATACCGAACTCGAAGGGCTTCCGTGCTTTTATTGAGGAAGTAAAGGAAAACGGAGTTCTCTCTGACTATGCGGTCATAAGAGCCAATATCAAGGGCTGTAATACTCTTAACACCATCTTCGGCTATCAGGCAACAACAGAGATAATCCAGAGATTTGCCAGAACGCTTAACAAGACGATGTACAGCGATGAGATATGCAGTCGCTCAGGCAGTGATAACTTCTGTCTGATGGTCAAAAAGAGCCACCTTAAAGCTCACCTTAAGAACTTTGCCAAGACACCTGTCAACTTCTATTACGGCAAGGAAAAGACAGTGTATGAGATAGCACTCAGAGCCGGTATAGTAATGCTTGACGACAGCACAGAGGATATTGACACTATTCTTGCCCGTGCGGAAACCTGCATTGATATTGCAAAGCGTCGTGCGGATACGGATTTTGTTTATTACGATCTTGATACAATTAACCGTGAAAAACAGCTTACCCTGCTTGAGAGCGGTATGCCGCAGGCTTTGGCGGACGGAGAGTTCGTTGTTTATTTTCAGCCTAAGGTACGGGTGGATACAAGAACGCTTGTAGGTGCTGAGGCGCTTATAAGATGGAAGCGTGACGGCAAGATTGTTTCGCCTGCCGACTTTATCCCGATAGCAGAACGAACCGGTTTTATAATGAAGCTGGATATGTTTGTTTTAGAGCATACCTGTGCGATGATAAAGCAGTGGCAGGAAAGCGGTAAACGCACAGTTCCCGTATCGGTGAACTTCTCAAAGATACATCTGCGTTTCCCTCACCTTGCGGAAAAGATAATGAATGTTATAAACCGTTACGGGATTGAACCGCATTATCTTGAGGTAGAGTTTACGGAAACCGCTTATACAGACGATTTCAACGCAATAAAGCAGGCGATAATCGACCTTAAAAGCTACGGTCTGATGGTTTCTATGGACGACTTCGGAACAGGCTATTCTTCGCTTGCTCTGCTGAAGGATCTCGACTTTGATATACTGAAACTCGACAAATCACTTGCAGGCTCGGACGATGACGCAAGAGGTCAGGTAGTGCTTGAAAATGTTCTGCACATGGCGCAGGAGCTTAGTATGACTACCGTCTGCGAAGGCGTTGAGGATAAGAATATCGTTGATAATCTGAGGAATATGGGCTGTAATATCATACAGGGTTACTATTTCGACAAGCCCTTGCCCGAATCGGAGTTTGCGTCAAGGCTTGAAAGCCCGATTTATGAAAATAAATAAGAATTAAAACCGCTGTGGAACTTCACGGCGGTTTTTTGATGTAAAACAACAGCCACAGCTTTCGCTGTGGCTGTTTAGTTTGTAGAAAAAGTATTTTGTATAATGTGCTTCTGTTATATCATTCGGCTTCGGCTATGATAATAAGCTACCGATAGTTCTTTTTGTCGGACAGCACTTCTCGGGTTCGCTATTCGAATCAATGCACTTGTCAATATGAAAGAGGGAGACAACCAAAGGGATCAGGTACAAGTATGAGCATTACTTACGCAAGGCTCGTGCGCTCTGCTAAATATAGTTTTTATCTGTACTAACTATTTGATATAGCTACTATCATCTTCTCTTTTCGTAGGGCGAGGGTTAGTGTGACAATCCCTCCGTCTTGACGGCAGAAAAGTTTGGTGAATAAAAAAGTCGGACATACCGCAAGTAAAACGCAACAGAGCAACAGTTTGTGCCTTGCCGTCAATCCACCTCCCTTTGACAAGGGAGGCAAGTACATGGTGCAAAGCGAGGGATAGTGCGTTTTTGATGAGGGTTGGTGCGGAGGGATGACAGCTAAAATATAATAATACAAAAAGCGGTCACAGCATTGCACTGTGACCGCTTATCTGATTTATTGCTTTGTGTAACTCCGCCGGCAACGAAAGTGCAACAAATCGCCATCTTTCAGAACGGCGAATTTGAAACGGCACCATGCCGCCAAGCATGGATGCTTGTCAGCAGTCACACAAAGTCATAAAACAACAGCCACGGCGAAAGCTGTGGCTGTAATTATTATTGATTTTCAGCTTCGTTAATATCCGCCGGTAACGAAAGTGCAACAAATCGCCATCTTTCAGAACGGCGAATTTGAAACGGCACCACGCCGCCAAGCATGGATGCTTGTCAGCGGTCACACAAAGTCGCTGCAGGACGCAGCGACACAAATGACCGCAATTATTCGCTGCGAGCACCACGGTTTTCCTTGAGGATAACGTCGTGTGAGCCACCCTCAACGATACTTGTAGAAGAAACGAGAGTGAGCTTGGCATTCTTCTGGAAGTCAGGGATATTAAGGCAACCGCAGTTGCACATTGTTGAACGTACCTTTGACAGTGAACGTGTAACATTGTCCTTTAAGCTGCCTGCGTAAGGAACATAGCTGTCAACGCCTTCTTCAAACGAGAGCTTCTTGTCGCCGCCCATATCGTATCTCTGCCAGTTTCTTGCACGGTTAGAGCCTTCGCCCCAGTATTCCTTAACATAGCTGCCGTTTACGAACAGCTTGTTTGTAGGAGATTCATCGAAACGTGAGAAGTATCTGCCGAGCATCATAAAGTCAGCGCCCATAGCAAGAGCAAGCGTCATATGATAATCGTGAACGATACCGCCGTCAGAGCAAACAGGAACATATACGCCTGTTTCTTCGAAATATCTGTCACGCTCCTCGCATACCTCGATAAGTGCTGTAGCCTGACCTCTGCCTATACCCTTCTGCTCACGGGTAATGCAGATAGAGCCGCCGCCGATGCCGACCTTGATGAAGTCTGCGCCGCAATCTGCGAGGAAGCGGAAGCCTTCCTTATCAACAACGTTACCTGCGCCGACCTTTACGCTGTCGCCGTAGTTTGCACGGATCCAGTCGATAGTCAGCTTCTGCCACTCGGAGTAGCCCTCGGAGCTGTCGATACACAGAACATCCGCACCTGCGTTAACAAGAGCAGGAACACGCTCTGCGTAATCTCTTGTGTTGATACCTGCGCCTACTATATAACGCTTCTTGCTGTCGAGAAGCTCGTTCTTGTTTTCCTTATGCTGCTCGTAGTCCTTTCTGAATACGAAGTACATAAGAACGCCGTTATCGTCAACTATGGGGAGCGAATTGAGCTTATGCTCCCAGATTATATCGTTTGCTTCCTTAAGCGTTGTGCTTGCGGGAGCGGTGATAAGCTTTTCAAAAGGGGTCATGAATGTAGATACCTTTGTGTCGGTAGCCATTCTTGAAACTCTGTAGTCACGGCTTGTTACAATACCTAACAGCTTTCCGTGTTCTGTGCCGTCGCTTGTTACGGGCATTGTTGAGTGACCTGTCTTAGCCTTAAGCTCAAGCACATCGGCAAGGGTCATATCGGGAGCAAGGTTGGAGTCGCTCTTTACATAGCCTGCCTTGTAGCTCTTTACTCTTGCTACCATTGCCGCCTCGTCCTCTATCGACTGTGAGCCGTAGATGAAAGATATACCGCCCTCTTTTGCAAGTGCGACTGCCATTTTATCGTCTGATACAGACTGCATAATAGCGGATACCAGAGGAATGTTCATGTAGATAGAGCTTTCCTCGCCCTTTCTGAACTTTACAACGGGTGTACGCAGAGAAACATTTGCGGGGATACACTTAGAAGAAGAATAGCCCGGTACGAGCAGATACTCGCCGAATGTGTGTGAGGGCTCAGAGTAAATAAAAGCCATAATTTTACCTTTCCTTTCCTTGCACTTCAGTGCTACGCACTCCGGAATAGCTTTGAGGCAAACGAACTTTAACCGCTTGTTGCTTAAAAGACTGCTTGCCTCAGAGTATTCCGTATATGCGATAAAAATTAAGTCTACTGTGTATCATCGACAGGTTTAAATTGTCTACAGCAGACGCTTACTATTAATCTAATTATACCTTTATCCTCGCCTCTTGTCAAGAGCCTGTAACGCAAAATTAAGCCAACCGTACAGGCAATTATTCGGCATTTCCGATAAAAAAATGCCGTACAGCCTGACGCTCGGTTTTCGGGAGGCGGCTGCACGGCATATTGTGTTTTTAAGTATCTGTTGACTTGTTACATTATCGGTCCTTGTCGGTCTGGCGTTCGGTTTTTGTTACCGTGCTGTAAAGGTAAACGTCACGGGAATCATTCAGCTTGAAGCTGTCGGGTACAACATAATCAGCCGCTCCGGACTGGTAGCTGACGCTCTTCAGCTTTGACTTCATAATGCCCGAGCCGATGAAGCCGATGATAATTCCGACAACTACGCTGATGCAGACCGCAATAACAATATCACGGGTCGCTATGGGAGCTTTGTCGCTGTCATCGTCCTCTGTATCGCCGGTTTCGTTTATTGCGGCGGTGTCATAGTTATCGCTGAGCACTACTGCAGCAGAATCGTCGCTTATTATATCAAGAGCGGTATCGGCTTGCGCTTCCTGTGCTGTCAGAAGTACCTGTGCGTCATTTCCGGCAGTGTTAAAGTCGCTGTCGGCAAAGGCAGGGACCGATGCTCCGACCGTTATTATTGCCGCCGCAAGTATGGCTGTAATTCTTTTCTTCATCATATATAAGCCCCCTTAATTCAGTAATACAAATGCGGAAACGGCAAGTGCGGCAACAGTTGCTATCAGGGCGATAAGTCCCGTCCAGCGCCAGTATGCGCCCTTATCGAGCGGCAGATTTCCTACGAATTTTCCTGTCTGTCCGTTCATTGCAAAGTTGTATATATCGCCGTTCCACTTGGCTGTAAGCAGCCATACGGGATATAAGGCATACTTCACAGTGCCGTTATCAAGCTGTACGGAGGAGCTTTCGGTGGTTACCGATGTAAAATCGGTGGTGGTGCTTGTAAGGCGGTCAAGCGTACTCTTTTTGATACGCTCGTTGGCTCTGCCGTTGCTTTCGTTGGAATCAACGTCATATTTGTCAGCTATATAGCCCGAAAGATATGCGGTCTGGAAAGCCACCTCGCCGTCTGCCGTAAACGGTTCGAGCGACTCCATAAGGTCGTCTGCTATCTTGCTTGAGCCGTCGACCGGCACTCTCTCATAGTCCATTGAGCCGTTACGATAAAGCCTGTAGTGCGAAGTCTTGGTGTAGTTGTACTTGTCATCGCTCCAGCTTTTGACCTTGGTTCCGTGGAAATATGCCTGCGCATCGGCGTGGGCGTCATAGAGCCAGAAAGGAACGTAAACGCCCTTTATATCGTCTATGTAGCTGTCTGTTCTGAATGCCTTTGGCAAGAGGCGTTTCTTGCAAAGGTGCTGTTTAAAGCCGTTCTTTGCCGCTTCCTTGTCCAGCTTGAACGGGATTATTATATCGGGTCGCTTGTCGCCTGCGAACTGTCCCACCATTACTACGGGGCTTCCGCAATAGGGGCAGTCGGTGGCTCCTGTGGTATCGTCACAGACAATCTGACCGCCGCAGGAATTACAAAGGTAGACCTTCTGCCCTTCAAGCTCTCCCTGCATCCACTCGTTGCCGGGCTGGCTTGACCAGTCCATCATATCGGGCTTTTCTTCCTTAAGGATGTCGTCGTTGCTCTTGAGGGTTTCTGCGTCAAACTCGTTGTCGCAGTAGGGGCATTTCATCTTCTGTGCGTCGGTATCGAACTGTAACGGTCCGCTGCAGCACGGGCATTTGTATTCAAGTATAGCTCCCATATAATGTATTTTCCTTTCGTTTTTGGTAAATATCATACTGATGTATTAAGTATATCATATAACCTAAGGTCGTGCAATACACAAATGGGTAATTTTTTATATTCTGTAATACGTTACATTGCGGTTCGGTTGCTCAGGCGATGGCTATTTTTTGTTTGTTGACCGGCGGACGGCTGTGAGCTGCGGCAAATTCCGACCTTGCGGCTGTGAGCCGCCTCAAATTCCGACCTTGCGGCTGTGAGCCGCCTCAAATTCCGACCTTTGATGACGTTGCGGATTTTTGAGGGATAGTGGGACGGTCGGGGTTTAGTGATGGTGCAGAATTGATTTGAGGTTTGTTAAAAATTTGGGCAAAGCACTATCACATTTAGCTCCCCCTCGAAAAAGGGGAGGCAAGAATGCAGTGCAGAGCGAGGGATTATCGTCCTTTTGTAATGATTGTGGGGATGGCAATATTCGGTGCAACGGGAGAGGCAAGACTGTATAGTGTGATAACATAGTTTACAGAATGTGCAAGGACATAGTTTACATATT
>ENA-UACB01000339-UACB01000339.1-human-gut-metagenome-genome-assembly--contig:-NODE-339-length-12531-cov-23.934594_pt1 | contig 12531 bp, 10 predicted proteins | sample MGYA00243873_ERZ654213 | MGnify/ENA primary metagenome ERZ654213 (study PRJEB26926, sample SAMN06165218) | human gut metagenome | biome: ENVO:00009003; feature: ENVO:2100002; material: ENVO:00002003...
TTAGTACATATATCTCAGGTTAGTGGCGTTTTTTTGAAGAGTCAATGTCAGTGCAGTTGCATTGATAATGTCACGAAAATATTAATATCTTATCGGTAAGGAAAGTGTTTTTGGCAGTGTTAGTGAAATATTTCACAGTACAGCTTCAACAATAGGTTTTTTCTACAAAGTAAAATACCCTTGCGAAACGTTTTGGAGTTTGCAAGGGTATTTCTTTATATTTTTGCATATAGAAAAGGACGGGCAGAACCCGTCCTTTGAAAAAGCGTATTCAGCGCAGAACTTACTTGAGTTCGATCTTAGCGCCAGCCTCTTCGAGCTTAGCCTTGATTTCCTCAGCTTCAGCCTTAGAAGCGCCTTCCTTGATAGCCTTAGGAGCAGCTTCAACGAGCTCCTTAGCTTCCTTAAGACCAAGACCGCAAACGTCCTTAACTGCCTTGATAACAGCCATCTTAGCATCACCGAATGATGCGAGAACTACGTCAAATTCTGTCTTTTCTTCAGCTGCTGCTGCGCCGCCTGCTGCGGGGCCTGCTACTGAAACTGCTGCTGCAGATACACCGAATTCTTCTTCGAGAGCCTTAACGAGCTCGTTGAGCTCTAATACTGATAAGCCCTTTACTTCTTCAATCATAGCTAAAATTTTCTCTGAAGCCATTTTAATTATCCTCCGTTAATATGTTTTCATTGTTTGTGTTACGGCAGGTTTATGCCGCCGATTTCGTCCGTACAGAAATTATTCTGCTGATTCGGACTGCTTCTTCTCGATTTCGCTTACTGCGATAGCGAGCTTCTGGATAGGGGACTGAAGCATAAATACCAGCTGTGCAAGCAGTGTTTCCTTTGTAGGAAGCTTTGCGTATGCAACAACTTCGTCCTTGCTGATGCCCTTACCGTCAACGAATCCCTTCTTGATTGAGAATGATCCGTTGCTTGCTTCTTCCTGCTTGTACAGGATCTTAGGAGCAGTTACGATGTCTTCCTCTGCGAGTGCGAGAGCTGTTGTTCCTTCGAGAACATCCTCAATACCCTCAACGCCTGCCATCTCAGCTGCACGCTTTAAAAGAGTGTTCTTAACTACGAAGTAGTCGATACCTGCCTCACGAAGTTCCTTTCTCAGAACTGTGTCATCGGCAACTGTGATACCGCTGTAATCAACGAGCACACCGCAAGCGGACTTCTTGAGCTTTTCAGCGAGTTCAGCAACGTAATTCTGCTTTACCTGTAAAACTTTCTCACTAGGCATATTGTTTTCTCCTTTCGTGATTTACTGTTCGTAAAAAGGAAAAACATTTAATAAAAATGCCCTCCTCTGTAAGACAGAAAAGGGCAGAAAATTCAGTATTCTTCCCATTCCTCGGCAGGTGAGCATATGCTCGTTAGCGGTAAACCGACCTGCTGTCTTTAGAACAGCGTGATTATTATATCATATTAAAATGCGGTTGTCAAGTAGTTTGACGTAATTTTTTATTTGGCGATATGCAAAAAACTCGGTGTGAGGGGTTACGGCTGTCAGAACGCCGATTGACCGCACACCGAAGAAATACCGGAATCTTAAGAAAACGATTATCGTAGCGGGTATGAATAAAGCCGTTCACAGAGCCGTTTTTCAGCTCTGCAAACGGCTTTTTGCTTATCGCTGGGATATTATGACGCTTATCGGAGTAATCTTATTTAATCAATCCGTATTTGCAAGTGCCGATATACCTGAAGCCGTCCGATGATACTTGATACAGCAGAATTGTGTTGTTATCGTCATTGGGATCTACATCTGTGTCATCATTCCAGACGTATGCTCCGACATAACCGTAATATATATTTGTCGTGCCGGTTTCCTTCTGTATCATAGACGTATATACCGCTCCGTTTCCGGTCATACTGATAATATCAAACATTCTGTCGTATTTGTTTGTTTTTGATGCCGCCTTTCCGCTCTTTATATCGGCAATATCAAGCTCATCAAGATATGTAAGGGATAAGGTCTTATTTTTCAGCGGCTTGTTGTTATTGTCGGTAATAAAGCAGCTTTCTTTATGCGGGTCTATTGAAATATAACCGAATTTGTCGTAATTATCCCTTGTCACAGGCTGAGTGACCGTTATTACGGAATCCTCGGCATATTCGCCGGTCACCTTTTTAAATTCATCGTAGCCGACATACGGCTTTGTGCATTTTATGGTTTTATCGCCATTGCTGAACGACACTTCACGGTAAACAACATCGGATATGTTGTAATAATCCTTGTTATTTATTCTGAAATGCAGGGTGTTGCCGCTTCCGTTTGCATAGATTTTTCTGACGCAACCGTCCTCGCCCTTGCCGTAATCCTTTATCACAGCTCCTGTAAACCATCCGTCTGTGATATCTGTGTCGCAAAGCTCATATTTCTTACCGTTGACTTCCATGCTTTCATAATACATATCCGCAAGGTCAGACAGGGTGAAATCGCTTGTTTCGCCTACGACCTCAAATTTTCCGGCAGAGAGCGTGCCGTTAGTCAGGTCTACATTTATAACGCTGTTACTGCTCTTTTCGGTTACGGTGAATACCGTAAAGCCGTTGTCGCCGGTAGGCTTCATCATAGGACCGCCTATAACGTATGTGCCGTAATCAAGGCTCTTGAAGGTGTAATCACTGCCGTTTGTGTTGATATACGGTACTTCCGAAATTTTGAGTTCTTTTATTTTTATAACTTCGTTGTTTGTAAGGAATGCCTTGTCGACCTTATAATAAAGCAGCATACCCTTATCGAGGTAGGCGGCACTGCCTTTCATTCTGAGAGTAACATTTTTTGCCGTGTCCGACGGTGCGGGGGCAGGTCTTGGAGTGGTCGATGTTGTCGGTGCTTTTGATGTTGCTGTAGTTGTCGTGGTTGCGGTAGTTGTTGTGGTTGCTGTGGTTGTTGTGGTTGCGGTGGTCGTTGTGGTTGTGGTGGTTGTTATTGCGGTTGTCTGCGATGCTGTTGAAGTTGCGGAAACTGTTGTTCCTGCTTTGGTTTCTTCGGGCTGAGATAAGTTGTCGCTGTCACCAGCCACAGAGGTTATATCAATGGTTTTTGCGTCTGATTCTATTTCGCTTGCCATTCCGCAATTATACATAAAATTATCGGAGTATGCGTTAACGTCCATAAAAATCGTGTTATATATCTCAACAACTATACGAAGTTTTCCGTCAACATATTTCATAGGTATATATTTAAGCTCAAACGTTTTGCTGTCGTTATTGCCCTCTTTTGCGGTAAGCGATAACAGTATCAAAGAATTATGGCTTTCATCGGTATAAACAGCCGCACAATACTGCGTATGGGCTGAGTACAGCTCTGTTATAGGAAAATCCTTGTCTATATTTATACCGAAATTCGATTTTATGTTATTTTTATCCGCCGGCTGAATGTAATCGGGGCAGTAATCATAAAAATCTTCCGTGAAATTATCTGAGTAATTTCCCGTATATACCTGTGATACGGTGTTTATAAATTCCTCTGAGGTGTCAAAACCGAAATACGCTTTGTCGGCATAATAAAAACGTTCATTTTCATAATAGCCCGTGCCGACAAAGCAGTTGGCACTGTTGTTTTTGAAGCTTTCAATTTCCTGTACACTCATATCCGAGGATATGCCTACCGCCGCATTGCTGTCGGGAAGAACGATATATTTGTTTGTGATGTCAATTGCATTATCAAACAGCTTAAGCATTTCACTCTGAACCTGCTTATCCGTGCAGAAAAGACTGTCAAAATCATCAGCCGCATTGATTTCTGTAGTATCTATGGTCGGTGTATTATCTATCCTGCGATAAGTTATTTTTCCGAGCTGTGCCCAGAATGTCTTGTCATCAACGAAAGTCATTCCGCTCTTTTCGGAATGTACCTTTGTGTTTTCCGAAGGCGTAATAATACTGTCGGCGGCACTGTTGTCGCCTATTGATACGTTTATAGGTCCGCCCTGATTGTTTGTTACCGCAAAATGTATACCGACACCTGCCGTGCCTGCGGCGACAACTACTGCGGCGGCCGCTGCGGCATAACGTTTTATCTGCGGTATGAAGCTGCGTTTCTTGTCGCTTTGCAACAGCCTGTCAAGGCCGTTTTTCTTCTGCTCGTCTGTAGCGTTTACTTCATCGAATGCCTGTTTAATTGTCATTTTATTCAACGCTCCTTTCGTCACCGAGGACATTTCTCAGCTGTTCCCTCGCTTTCTGCAATCTTGTGCGGACCGCAGAAGAGCTTATATGCAGCATCTGTCCTATTTCTTCGCTTGAGTATCCGTCATAATAGAACAGATACACAGGTATTTTCAGCTTGTCGGGCAGTTTTGAAAGCTCGCTGAGAAGCTCTTTTGCTTCATTGCTTATATTGCTGTCGGGAATATTGTCGTTGAGCGGCTCGTTTTTTCTGCACGCCGCCTTGAGCATATTCTTGCAGATATTTGAAGCAACACGGATAAGCCATGCTTTTTCGTGATTTTCGCTTTCAAACTGTTTTCTTGTTTCGATTGCTTTCAGAAAAGCGTTATGTACAGCGTCTTCTGTATCCTGTATATTTTTCATATACATATAGCACACCCTGTAGAGAGTGTCGAAATTGCGTTCATAAAGCTCTCTTATGCTCTCGGAAGAATAATCTGACGTCATAAATCGTTCCCCCTGAGTTTTTCTCTTTGAATGTAATACAACTGACAGATGTGTTTTGTCTGTCGGAGAATAAAAAAATGCGGTTGAAAGTTCAACCGCAAAACAAGGACGGAGAAACCCGTCCTTTATATCATCTTTCTTCCCTGAAGTACGCTTCACCGAGCGCCTTAGGCGGCTGATTCTCTTTCTTCTTTCTCATTGCTATGAAAATCAGCACTATAATAGTGGCGATGTAAGGGAGCATTGTTAAAAACTGCGAGGGTATCTGTATCTCCCAGCCCTGCATCTTGTAGTTTAAACCTCTCAGCATACCGAAAAGGTAGGCGGCGAATATCGCCTTGAGCGGATTCCATGTACTGAATATGATGAGAGCAACGGCTATCCAGCCTGCGCCTGCCGTAACGTTATCCTGCCAGGTTGTCAGGAATGCGGTTGACAGATAAGCGCCGCCGAGTCCGCAAAGGAAACCGCCGAGCAGAATATTTATATACTTATGGAGCGTAACATTTATGCCCGAAGCATCAGCCGCACCGGGATTTTCGCCAATCGCCCTTACATAAAGTCCGAGCTTTGTCTTGTTGAGGTAGAAATACGCAAGCACGGCTATGACAAGTCCGAGCCATACATATATATCCTGCGAGAAAACAGCCTCGCCGAGTATTGGGATATTGCTGAGAACAGGTATTTCTACAGGGCGGAATGCCGAGCTTACCGACTGGGGTATCTGTTCGCTTGATATCCAGCCGCCTATAAGACCGGAAACGCCCGTGCCGAATATGGTCAGCACAAGACCGGTAACGACCTGGTTTCCTCTGAGCGTGACGGTTATAAAGGCATATATAAGCGCACCTGCCGCACCTGCCGCACCTGCTGCCAGCATAGCGAGCAGAGGATTTCCCGTAGCACACGCAACTGCGAAGCCGAGCGATGCACCCATAAGCATCATACCCTCGACACCGAGGTTCATATGACCTACCTTTTCACAAAGTATACCGCCGACAATGGCAAACAGTATCGGAGTACCTGTCTGAATGGCAGTCTGTAAAAACAGACCTATCTGATGAAGAATCTCCATTATTCAGCCTCCTTTACTGCGGTATGCTTGCGAAACGATATTTTATAGTTTATAAAGAACTCACACGCAAGAACGAAGAATATTATGACGCCCTGCATTATTTCCGTAATGGACGAGGGTATTTTCATTACCTGAAGCGAGCTTCCGCTCTGGAGAAGTATCGAGAACATAAACGACGCAACCACGATAACGGGCGGCTTCAGCTTTGCAAGCCAGGCGGTGATTACCGCAGTAAAGCCAAGACCTGCCGACATCGAATCGGTTATCGACTTCTCAACGGCGCTCGACTGCATAAAGCCTGCCATTCCGCAAAGACCGCCGGAGATAAGAACTGCAATCACCAGAATTTTAACCGTATTCATACCGGCATATTTTGCGGTGGTTTCGCTTTCGCCGATAACATCTATCTGATAGCCGAGCTTTGTGTAGCGGAGCAATATCGTCATAATAATTACGAGTACCAGCATAATTATCCAGCCTGCGTGAATGCCGAATACATCGGGCAGTACCGCATTTTCCGAGAAGTTAGGCACCTTTGCCGCACCGAGTGCCGCAGGGTCTTTCCACGGGCCGTATTGCAGATAACTTATAAAGGCTATTGCTATATAGTTCATCATCAGCGTTACAAGCGTTTCGCTCGCACCGAATCTTGCCTTGATGACCGCAGGGATAAGCGCCCATAAGCCGCCGCAGACAAAGCCTGCAACGCACATAAGCGGTAAAAGGAGTATAGGCGGCAGATCGGGACACATAAAAGCCATTGATGCCGCACCGAATGCGCCCATATAGAACTGACCCTCAGCGCCGATATTCCAGAACTTCATTCTGAACGCTATCGCTATGCCGAGCGAAAGAGTGGTAAGCATTATCGTTTTGTTCATAACGTCCTTGAAACGCTTGAACGGGGTCTGTATTATTTTGCCGAAAACCTTGAAAGGATCATAACCCATTATGGCAAGAACAATGCCGATAAATATCAGCGACAGCACGATAGCGCCTATTCTTATAAGAACGTCAACGAGCTTTGATGTGCCTTTCTGCCGCTTTGAAATCTGTATCATGCTCATACGGCCTTCTCCTCTCCCTTGTTGATATGGTCGCCCACCATCATAAGACCTATGTCTTCCTTAGTGACGGTCGTGGGGTCTACTATGTCGATTATCTCACCGTCGTGTATTACCATAAGTCTGTCGGAAATGCTTTTCAGCACGTCAAGGTCCTCGCCTATGAACAGCACGGCAACACCTTTTTTCTTCTGCTCGTTTAACATATGATATATATTGTATGACGCACCTATATCAAGACCTCTTACGGGATAAGCGGTTATAAGCACCTTGGGCGAGAGCCATATTTCTCTGCCGAGAAGCACCTTCTGTATATTGCCGCCGGACAGCTTCTTTACCGTGTAGTTTACAGACGGGGTGTAAATATCAAAATCATGTACTATCTGCTCTGCGAGCTTCTTTGCAAACTTGCTGTCTATGAACGGACCGGGATTATGATTATAGGACTTTAGGATAACGTTGTTCGTTATGCTCATTCCTGCCACAAGACCCATACCGAGTCTGTCCTCCGGAACAAAGCTCATACTGATGCCCTTGCGGATTATCGCTCTGGGATCGAGTCCCTTTATGCTGTCGCCGTCAAACTCAATATCGCCGTCAGTCATTTTGTCAAGACCTGCGATTATCTCGCAAAGCTCCTTCTGACCGCTTCCTGCTATACCTGCGACACCGAGTATCTCACCGCCGTATACGTCAAAGTTCACGTTATCAAGCACGTTTACGCCGTCTGTGTTTTTCTTCGTGAGATTTTTTACGGAAAGCATCGGCTTTGCGTTATAGTCACAGCACTGCGGACGCTCTATTTCAAGAGTTACCGCCTTGCCGACCATCATCTCGGTAAGCTGTTGGGGAGTGGTTTCGCTCGTCTTTACCGTACCGATACATTCGCCCTTACGCAAAACGGTAACACGGTCGGAAATATCCATAACCTCCGCCATCTTATGAGTGATAATGATTATCGTACAGCCCTGCTCCTTCATCTTTCTGAGAATAGCAAACAGTGCGGTTATCTCCTGTGGGGTAAGCACCGCTGTAGGCTCGTCAAGTATAAGAACGTTTGCTCCTCTGTAGAACACCTTCATTATCTCTACAGCCTGCTTTTCGCTGACAGACATATTGTATATCTTCTTGTCGGGGGTAACGTTAAGACCGTATTTCTCGTTCAGCTTGTTCACATGGTGAGCCATACGCTTTTTCGATGTGACAAAATGCTTTATGTGACCCATTACCACGTTTTCTGCGGCAGTCATTACATCGACCAGCTTGAAGTGCTGATGTACCATACCGATGCCTGCCTTTATAGCGTCACCAGGTGAGCCGAAGTGCATCTTTTTACCGTCAATCGAGATAGTACCGCTGTCGGGCGTATATATGCCGCTGAGCATATTTACAAGGGTACTCTTGCCCGAACCGTTTTCGCCGAGCAGGGCAAGTATCTCGCCCTTGTATACGTCAACGGAAATATCCTTGTTTGCGTATACCGAGTCAAACGATTTGGTTATGTGTTCAAGTTTTATATAAGGGTCTGCCATATAACCTCCTTGAAAATAGCGATTTGTCTTTTTAAAACATCGCAGATATTCCGGTGCTTTAAAAAGACAAATCGGGCAGCCGCAATGGACTGCTCGTATTGTCTTTAATAGTCTTAAGATTCTGTGACCTGTCGATTATGCGGGGATAGTACCTGTTACGCCCTTTACAAACCAGTTCATGTTCCAGATCTCGTCGTCTGTCATCTTAACGCCGTCTTCAACCTTCTTGTTGCCTTCCTGATCGTAAAGAGGACCTGTGAAGGGTTCGAGTGTGCCGTCGATGATAGCCTTCTTAGCTGCATCTACCTTTTCCTGTGTGCCTTCTGCGCAGAGGTCTGTCAGCTTGTCAAGGTATGTCATGTTAGCGGCAAGACCTTCCCAGTATGCACGGCTTGTCCATGTACCGTCCATAGCCTTCTTTACATCGTCTGTGTAGAATGTCTTCCAGTCGAAGCAAGCGGCTGTGAGGTAAGCCTTGGGAGCAGCGTCTGATGTGGGGAAGTTGTAGCCGATGCAGTATGCGCCCTTTTCTTCAGCGGCAACCTGAGGAGCTGTTGTATCCTGGTGCTGAGCGATTATGTCAACACCCTTGTTGAGAAGCTCAAGTGCTGCCTGCTTTTCAACAGTGGGGTCATACCATGTATCTGTGAATACTACTTCTACCTTAGCGTCGGGGTTTACAGACTGTACACCGAGTGTGAATGCGTTGATACCACGGATAACCTCGGGGATACCCTTAGCGGCAACATAACCGATGTAGTTCTTCTGTGTCTTCATACCTGCAACGATACCTGCAAGGTAACGAGCCTGGTATACCTTACCGAAGTAGGTTGACATATTGTCTTCTCTCATATAGCCTGAGCAGTGAGCAAACTTTACATCGGGATGCTCCTTTGCCATCTGGTCTGTACCTTCCATAAAGCCGAATGAGTTTGTGTAGATAAGGTTGCAGCCTTCATCGATAAGTGTCTGGATAGCTTCCTTAGTGTCGGCAACGGTTTCGGGTACGTCCTCAACGTAGAAGGTCTTTACGCCCATAGCCTCAACTGCAAGTCTGCCTGCATCGTGAGCCTGTGTGTAACCGCCGTCGTTGATCTTGCCGATGTAAACAAAGCCTGCTACAACATTGCTCTTGGCTGTGCTGTCGCCTGTGCTCTGTGCGTCGGAAGTCTTGCTTTCATCCGTACCGCTTGTTGCGGCATTGCCGGAGCAGCCTGTGAGTCCTGCTGTAAGTGCGCAGGTTGCCGCCAGTAAAATGGCGATAAGTTTCTTTTTCATGTTTTTCCTCCCTATTAAAACAGTAAAAGATATATTAACGGCATTTTGCCGCTAAATACGGTTATTTACGGCTCAGTGTCTGAAAATACAGCCGCCGTCAACGCTCATCGAGTCAACTATTGCGAGCGATTCTACTCTGATGCCTTTCGAGCGGACAAGGTCTCCGCCCTTCTGGAAGCCCTTTTCTATAACGATACCTGCGCCTGCTATACTTGCGCCTGCGCCCTTTACTATGTCGATAAGGCCGAGTAAAGCACAGCCGTTTGCAAGGAAGTCGTCGATTATAAGCACGTTGTCATCGGGCGACAGGAACTTCTTGCTGACTATTACGTTATATGTACGCTTGTGCGTAAAGCTCTCAATAGAGGTCGAATAAACCTCGCCGTCTATGTTTACGCTCTGCGCCTTCTTCGCAAATACGACAGGACATCCGAAATACTGCGCCGTAACGCACGCAATGCCGATGCCCGACGCTTCTATAGTCAGTATCTTGTTTATGCTCTTGTCGGGGAACAGTCTGCGGAACTCCTTGCCGATTTCGTTGTAAAGCTCAATATCCATCTGATGATTGAGAAAGCTGTCAACCTTGAGTACGTTTCCCTCTTTTACTATACCGTCCTTGTTTATGCGTTCTTCCAGTAACTGCATTTTACATTTCCTCCGTTTATTTCAGTAATTCACGTCCCATAAGTACGCCCATTACAGACGCCATCATAAGTCCTCTTGTCCAGCCGCTTGAGTCGCCTAAGCAATGCAGTCCCTTTACGTTCGTGTTGAAATGCTCGTCCATCTTTATACGGTTGCTGTAGAATTTAAGTTCGGGTGAATATAAAAGTGTTTCACGGCTTGCAAAACCGGGAACGACCATATCCACAGCCTTTATGAAATTGATAATGTTGGTCATTGTACGGTAAGGCATAGCCGCCGTGATGTCGCCTGCAACCGCATCAGGCAGGGTGGGTCTTACGTTGGAGAAATTAAGCTCCTTGGGCCATGTACGCTTTCCGTCAAGAATATCGCCGTAACGCTGTACAAGAATGTGACCGTTACCGAGCATATTGGTAAGCTCGCCGACCTTCTTCGCATATTCGATAGGCTGGTTGAACGGTACGCTGAAATTGTGTGAGCAAAGTATAGCAAGGTTTGTGTTGTTGCTCTTAAGCTCTTTATATGAGTGACCGTTTACAACGGCTAAATCGTTGTCGTAGTTCTCCTGACTCACAAATCCGCCGGGGTTCTGGCAGAATGTACGCACCTTGTTCTTAAACGGCAGAGGATAGCCGATGAGTTTTGACTCGTAAAGGACGGCGTTTATCTCCTCCATGACCTCGTTTCTGACTTCCACTCTTACGCCGATGTCAACAGTACCCGGTGTATGCTCAACATTATGCGCCTCGCAGGTCTTTTCGAGCCAGTCTGCACCCTTACGGCCTGTTGCGACTACTATCTCGTCGCCGTATATGGTTTCCTGTTCGCCGCCGTCACGGGCATTTGAAATGATAACACCCTTACATACGCCGTCTTCTATTATAATATCCTCGCAGTTCTTGCCGAACAGCACCTCAACGCCGCTTTCGATAAGATACTTTTCTATCTTGAAATAAAGTTCGTGCGCCATTTCCGTTCCTAAGTGGCGGATAGGACAGTCAACCAGCTTCAGGTTTGCGTTTATGGCTTTCTTCCTTATATCTCTTATCTTGTCGGGGTCGCTTACGCCCTCAACGTGCTTATCCGCACCGAATTCAAGATATATCTTGTCTGTGTAGTCGATGGTTTCCTGTGCAAGCTCCTCACCGATAAGTTCAGGGAGCGTTCCGCCGACCTCGCACGACAGCGACAGCTTGCCGTCCGAGAATGCGCCTGCGCCCGAAAAGCCCGTTGTGATATGGCAGTAGGGCTTACAGTTCATACAGTGCTTTGTTTTTGCCTTAGGACAGCTCCTTTTCTCTACCGAAGCGCCCTTTTCGATTATCAGAATTTTTTTGTCTGAGCCGTTTCTGACCATTTCAATTGCGGTGAAGATACCCGCAGGTCCCGCTCCTACAATTACTACATCGTATTTCAATTACTTTTCTCGCCTTTCCGCTTTGCAACAATAAGGCGTTTTACCGCTCCTTTGCAGAAAAACGCCGAATTTACACTAATATAATTATTTTGACACAATTCGAGCCTAAAGTCAATATCAAACCGACACAAAAATGAACTTTTGTGAATAATTTTTATACCACTTCCGGTAAAGCGAAGAATATAGTAAAATTTACAGCTAATTTAGCACAATACAGTAAAATAATACAAGATGGGCTTGACAAAAAAACATAATATGCTATTATAAAGGTAATAGCAAATGCAATGCTTCAGCAATGCCTGAAAATTGAAAGGAGTACACTTTATGACCAAGATCGGAAAACGTATTATTATCATCGCAATACCTGTGGCAGTATCAGCCGTTTTGCTGTTATCATCTGTCTTTTCTGCGACAAAATTCAACACCTTCAACTGTTTTTCTTCGTTCCCTGCATTTTTCGGGATTATAAGCGGCTCGGAGAATGCGACAGAGATAGACGGCGGAAAAATTATAATGTGTCCGCCTGCGGATTCTGTTGAAAAGCTGGCAGATTATCTGAAAGATAAAGGCATTGAGCGTGACCCCGAAAATGATATGGGCGGCAGGATCGGCTTTATCGAAAACGGTGAAAAAATTCAGTTTGCATCCCGCATAAACGGTTATTACGGGTTGTTTACAAGAGTGTAAGGCGATAATAAAATTTGACAGCTAAACTGTGTCTGTTTCAGGCACAGTTCAGCTTGTAGAAAAAGTCTATTGTTGAAATAAACTTCTGATTTATTATCCCTATCCCCTTTAGGACACTCTGATGGCTTTGCCTCTGTGCAACTGTGGTCGTTTGTTGTCGGTGCGTCCTGCACCGACTTTGTTCGACCACTTGTAAGC
>ENA-UACB01000371-UACB01000371.1-human-gut-metagenome-genome-assembly--contig:-NODE-371-length-11748-cov-9.880185_pt1 | contig 11748 bp, 9 predicted proteins | sample MGYA00243873_ERZ654213 | MGnify/ENA primary metagenome ERZ654213 (study PRJEB26926, sample SAMN06165218) | human gut metagenome | biome: ENVO:00009003; feature: ENVO:2100002; material: ENVO:00002003...
GTATGCTTATCCGACTGGGACTTGCAGAATGGTTTGTTGCAAATAATGTCACGATCATGAAAGCATTTTTTACTTAAATAATTAGTTCGTTGCGACACTCTCATAAACTGCTTCGTTGGTCAGCTCGATACCTAACTTCTTAAAGGTATTGATGTCAACGGCAGAGAGAATCGCAGACACATGAAGCTGACAGCCGGATAGCTTCGGAAGCTGTTCCAGAGCAAGCTTCGCATTTGGATCGGATACCGCACACATGGAAAGCGCGATCAGCACTTCATCTGTATGAAGGCGTGGATTGTGGCTCCCTAGGTATCCGGTCTTTAATTGTTGGATCGGTTCGATAAAGGTACGGGAAATCAGATGCGTATGTTTATCGATATGACCGAGTACCTTGATCGCATTCAGTAACACAGCGGAAGCCGGACCTAAGAGATCGGAGGTGGAACCTGTAACGATGGTTCCGTCCGGAAGCTCTAAGGCGGCGGCAGCAGCACCATCCGTCTTTGCCAGATCGTTGGCAATCGGAACGACGGTACGATCATTTACAGTAATCTTCGCCTGTTTCATGATCAGTTCCTGTTTATAAACTTCTTCCTTTGTAGCTTCATCCTTCACAAATCGATTCAGAGACTGATAGTATCTGCGGATGATCTCCTGACGGGATGCTTCCTTGCAGACCTCGTCATCAATGATACAGTTTCCTGCCATGTTAACACCCATATCGGTTGGTGACTTATACGGGCAATGTCCATAAATCCCCTCAAACATCGCGGCAAGTACCGGATAAATCTCGATGTCACGATTATAGTTAACGGTAGTTTCTCCGTAGGCTTCCAAATGAAACGGATATTATTCGGATAGCCCTCGATCGAATAGTGATGGTAGACATGGATGCCGATCGCCTCCAGCTTCTTCTGGAACAGGTCGGCCGATGGCTGTCCGGCGTAGCGGGTGATGACCACGCTGCTGACGTACAGTCCCTTTTTCTTATAGACATCAATCAGACGGATAACATCCTGATCGTAGGTGATGCCAAGATCATGGCGGATCTTATTGCGCTCGATATCGGCAGCATTGATCGATATGATCATCTCTGCCTGATCGGCAAGCTGAAGAAGCATCTGCAGCTTACTGTCCGGGGCAAAGCCCGGAAGTACGCGGGATGCATGATAGTCATCAAATAGCTTTCCTCCAAACTCCAGATACAGCTTGTCACCGAACTGGGCAATCCGTTCCCGGATATGGGCAGACTGCATGGATAGGTATTTATCATTATCAAAGCCTATACGGTTCATAAAACTCTCCTTCGTAAACAAATCTATATGGTGAAGCACCACATATGAGAATACCACACCCCGGACAGAAAAAGTTATACCAGATAATTTACAATCATAGCCGTCAGTTCCCGTATGACAGCCTCCTTGTTTTTGCCGCCATTGTGAAACAGTGTATCATGGATCACTGCTTCGACCGTTGTGAGTATGATGTAGGTAGAGGTTTCAAGATCTTGAAGCTTGAGTTCCTCCCGATATGCCTTCAATGCTTCGGAAAATACATGCAGGATATTAGACTTATGAACCATTTCGATCGCTCTGAATTCATCCGACTGCTCGGAGAGAGAGGAGATTTCTCTCTGAAAAGCAGTCTGATATTCGTGTCCCCGGAATACAGCGGTAACATAAAGCTGAACCGTTTCTTCGATACTCAGATCATCCGGTAATTCATTTAAATTAATCGGTGTCAGTACGGCAGTATAAATATCATCGACTAATTCTGCATAGAGCTCTTTTTTGTCCTTGAAGTAGGAATAAAAGGTGCCGATCGAGACACCGGCCTCTCTGGCGATCTCATTGGAGCTGGTTGCAAAATATCCTTTTTCAGACATAAGCTTCAGAGCAGCATCCTTGATCCGCTGCTTTTTTTCTATGCTTCTTTTTTGTGTTGGAACTCTTGTGGCCATAGTGGGTATCCTCTTTTTCTGTGTAAACTACAATCATTTTCTGATATTCAACATAGCATAGTTGTGCTAAAAAATCAATTATATGAGCGATTACTCATATTTATATTGACAGGAGCAAAAGAATGCTATAACATGAAACATGAGCAATAACTCATATTACAAAAATCAGAGATGAAGAAAAAGAATCGGAGGTGCCAATATGTATCTTGAAGTAAAGGATATAAAGAAAAGCTATGGTGAAGGAGGAAGCTACATTCAGGTATTAAAGGGAATCAGTCTTTCTGTTGAAAAGGGAAAGATGTGCGTGATACAGGGAACGAGCGGTTCCGGGAAGTCGACGCTGTTGAATTGCATCGGAGGACTGGATATGGTAGATTCCGGATCGATCAGGATTGAAGATAAAGAGATTGTAGGATTGAAGAGTGGAGACCTTTCGGAATACAGGCGGGATAGTCTGGGCTTTATCTTTCAGTTTTATAATTTGGTTCCGAATCTGACGGTGCGGGAAAATATCTGTGTGTGCAGATATCTGACCGATCAGCCGATGGATATCGATGAACTGCTGGAGGTGCTGGGACTTACGGAACATCAGGATAAGTTCCCTTCCCAGTTATCCGGAGGGCAGCAGCAACGGTGTGCAATCGCAAGAGCGTTAGTAAAGAACCCGAAGCTGCTGCTGTGTGATGAGCCAACCGGTGCGCTTGACTCGAAGACCTCCAGAGATATTCTGATGCTTCTTGAGAAGGTCAATCAGAGATATGGGACGACGATCCTGATCGTAACCCATAATAATGCCATTAAAAATATGGTACATCAGGTTATTTTCATGAAGGATGGAATCATCCGGGAAAACTATGAGAATGCAGTGCGGATCTCCGCTTCGGAATTAGAAGATCTGTAAATGGAAATGGAAAGGGAACGAGGATGAAAGAGTTAAATAAAAGATATTTACGGGAGCTGCGGGCACACTGGGGAAGATATGTGGCATTGATGATTATGATCATTCTGGGAATGTATCTGGTGGTAAGTATCGCGGGAATGGCAGAAACCACGATTCGCGGCAGCTATAAGTATAATCAGGAGTGCAATCTACAGGATGGACAGTTTACAACATTTATTCCACTGACAGATAAACAGTTAAAAGAGCTATCCGATGAATACGGACAGATTGAGAAGTTATATAGCATGGATCTGGTAGAAGGAGATACGACACTCCGGATCTTCCGTTTGAGAAAAGAAGTGGATCTTCTGAAACTGAATGAAGGAACAGAACCGGTGAACGATACCGATATCGTAGTGATGAACCTGTTTGCCGAGAGAAATGACATTCATGTTTCGGATAAAATCGTATATGCGGATACGGAGTTTACGGTAACGGGAATCAGCTGTGTGCCGGACTATAATCTTACCGTAAAGGAGTTTTCCGATATGACTGCGGATCCTGAGCATTTTGGAATCGTGTTTGTTACGGATGACAGGTATGATACACTGCTACAGTCTTCGGCGACATCGGGGGAATCCTATACATATGCTTACAAGCTGAAGGCAGGAAAAGAGGCGGCGGATCTAAAGGCAGACTTACAGAAGCTAAAGCTTGATTACAGACAGTCGGGAGATCCGTATCTGATCGAGTATGTAGATGGATTATATCAGGATAAGCTGGAGTTTGAGGATGGTCTGACAAAGCTGATAGACGGAACGGATCAGCTATGCGGGGGGATCCATGAGCTGGATACGGCAGTTGCACAGAGCCGGTCTTACTTTGAACCATTGCGTCAAACCCCATACGCCGGTCTGGTTGAGATTACGGACGGGTATGGAGAGGGAGTCCATACGCTGGATACAGAAGCTGAAAAATATGAGGATGGTGTTGCAGAATTTGATGAGAAGGTAAGAACATTTCTGGATGATAACTATACAGTTGAGCTTTCAAATCTGGAAAACTTCTATGAAAATAAGGATAATCCCCGGATTGCAAGTGATGCAGCGAGTGATGTTGTCTTGAAGAAAACGGTGTGCATGGTAGCCGGGGCGATTCTGGTCGTACTGTTCGCGTATGTGATCTCGGTGTTTATTGTTCATCAGATTCAGGAGGAAAGCAGTGTGATAGGGACACTCTACGCAATGGGTGTAAAGCGGAAAACTCTGATTGTACATTATATTTTGCTTCCTACGGTCACAACCTTTCTCGCCGGACTTTTGGGAATGGGGATCGGATTTAGTCCGATAGGAGTAGACTTTCAGATGCAGGACAGCTATCTGTATTATAGTCTGCCGCAGATGGAGAAGGTATATCCGCTATATCTTATCGTATATTGCGTTGTTGTGCCACCGGTGCTGTCTGCATTTGTGAATTACCTGACCATTCGAAAGAAGTTAAATAAACCGGCACTGTCTTTGATCAAAAATGAGCAGGAACATCTGACCAAGGCGACGGCGTTTACGAAAAAAGGGAAGCGGGACGGAAACTTCCTGTGTGTCTTTGCAAAGCAGCAGTTGCTCAGGGAAAAGAGAAGTGTGGTTACTATTATAATGGGAATTATGCTGTCGCTGATTATTTTTATGATAGGACTTGACTGCTATGTACTTTGTGACCATGTGCGAAAACAAAATAAAGAGGATATCAATTATGAATATATGTATATTCTGAAGTACCCGACAAAAACCGTTCCGAAGGAGGCAGAGGGCTGTTATATCAAGAATCTGTCGATGAACTATCTGGACTATTCTCTGGACATTAACATCATAGGAATCGATGATGATAACTCGTATTATCCGTTTCAGACATCCGGAAACAAACGGGAACTGGTGCTTGCATCCTCGACAGCAGAGAAGTATCAGCTTAAGGTTGGTGACAGCATGATACTGACGGATATAGCGGAGGATAGACAGTATGCATTTACAGTATCCGAGATCGTGCCGTATTCGATCGGTCTGACTGCCTATATGGATATTGAGGAAATGCGGGAATTGTTCGGAGAATCAGAAGACTCCTACAATATGCTCCTTTCGATGAAAGAGCTTCCCATAGAAAATGGGAAGCTGTATTCGGTAACGACCAGGAATGATATCGAATATGCATCGGGAATTTTTGTGGATCAGATGATGTCATTGATGATCATACTGATCGTGGTATCGATCTTTATCTTTATCGTAGTGATGTATCTGATGCTGGGTGTAATGCTCGACAGAGCGACCTTCGGAATCTCCCTTGTCAAGATCTTTGGTTACCGGATGCGGGAGATACGGAAGGTATATCTAAACGGAACCTTCTGGGTTGTTGCCGTAGGTGCGGCAGTCGGAATTCCTGTCACAAAGCTGCTGGCGGATTCACTTTATCCGTATTTCATTGCGAATACGGCAATGGGGATGGATCTGAACTTTGGCTGGTATCTCTATCTTGGTATTTTCCTCGGCATTATGCTTATTTATCTGATCCTGAGTATGGTTCTGACTGCAAAGATAAAACGGATAGCACCGACGGAGGTCTTAAAAAACAGGGAATAGCACCTCCTGTACATTCAAGAGAAAGTGTGATATAGTTCTTAGAAAGGTTAGTTTGGACTAACAAAATGCGGGAGGTAGAATAAGGTGGAAAAAAGGAATTTAACTCGATCGGTATGCTCCTGACCAAGATCGTGAATGTATTCGGAAATGTACCAATCGTGAATGCGATTGACTGTGCATGGATCGCCATCGGAAATCTCTGGATGTTCTTAGGTGGGAGCATCCCAAAGTTTGTGTAAACCTCCAAACTGATGTAAGATAAAATTACTCAGTTTGGAGGTTATTTTTATGGCAAGAAGAAAAGACAGCCCACAAAAAGCAGCAATGAGAGAAATGATGCGTGACTATCTGAAAAATAATGATATCAGCATCAAAGATGGCACCGATGTTAACAGCATCATGCGTGACATGATGTCTGTCATTTTGGAAGGTGCTTTGGATGAAGAACTGGATGAAGAATTAGGGTATTCCAAGTATGACTATCGAAACAAAGAAACAGACAATAGTAGAAATGGACATTCCAGCAAAACCATGCACACCAGTTATGGAGATATGGATGTGGCAATCCCAAGGGACCGTAATGGGGATTATGAACCTCAGCTGATTAAAAAATATCAGAATTCCGTAACTCAGGACATGGAAGAAAAAATACTTTCCATGTATGCCAAGGGAATGACAACTGGAGACATTGAATCCCATATGCGTGAATTATACGATATTGATATTTCTGACAGCACAATCAGCCGGATCACAGACAAAATCCTGCCGATTGTAAAAGAATGGCAGGAACGCCCTTTGGAAGAAGTGTATGCTGTAGTATTTATGGATGCAATCCACTATCACGTCCGCAGTGAAGGACGTATTGTAAAACGTGCGGTTTACATTGCCCTTGGTATCGATATGAATGGGAAAAAAGATGTTCTTGGAATGTATGTTGGAGAAAACGAAAGTGCCAAGTTCTGGCTTTCTATCATGAATGGATTAAAAAACAGAGGTGTTGAGGATATCCTGATTGCATGCGTTGATGGTTTAAATGGATTCCCACAGGCAATCGAGGCTGTTTATCCCAAAACAGAGATTCAGCAATGCATCATCCATCAGATCCGTAATTCAACAAAGTTTGTTTCATACAAAGACATCAAAAAACTGATGGCTGATCTGAAGCTTGTATATGCAGCTCCAACGGAAGAAACAGCTTTAAATGAGTTAGAATTGTTCAAGGATAAATGGGATTCCAAGTACCCAAAAATCTATAAATCCTGGCATGATAACTGGGCAACCCTGTCCACTTATTTCAAATATCCGGAGGCAGTAAGACGGCTGATTTATACCACAAATGCCATTGAAGGATTCAACCGCCAGCTCCGGAAAGTGACCAAAAGCAAGACGGTTTTTCCGTCGGATGACAGCCTTTTGAAAATGCTGTATCTGGCAACCATGGATATCACGAAAAAATGGACTGGGCACCGGCAGGACTGGGGGCAGATCCATTCCCAGCTGGAAATCTATTTTGAAGAACGTCTAATCAGACGCAACCTGTAAAAACAGCTTGTTTTAGGCAGGTTTTATTGACATGCCCAAAAACTCCTGTATAATGCAGATATGGGCAGAATCCAGAAAATCGGCTCTGCCCATTTGTAACTATTCACAAATCTTATATCAGTTTTTAGCGTTTACACAAAACTTGAAACGGTCTCTGCAGAGAGATTATTACCTTCGTTTGCACCAGGATATACCGTAATATTCATATTTTTCCTCTTTTCAAAAATGGGCAATTCCAATTGGAATTGCCCATTCATCGTACTAATAAAGCTTAGCACCAGCCGGGATTCTGTCATCTACCATCAGAAGATTCAGCCCTTCATGGCCATCTTCCTCATGTCTATCAAAAGGCTTTTACATATTAGATAAAAGCATGTAAAATTTCTTTTACATAGCTTAATTGCGGTCTATTTAGCTTGTTTCTTGACTACTCAGGAAAAATATTTCTACCCTCGCCCCACCTGTATTTTCAGAATTTGAAAGTTTAATACCTCCACCATATTTTTCAGCCACAGTTTTTGCAAAAAATAGTCCCATCCCATAATGGGCTTCGCCATTTCTACTTGTGTCATCCATAAAAAACTGCTCTGTGCCATGCAATAATGCTTCTTTTGTAAATCCTGATCCGCTATCCTCCACAATGAATGTCAGCCGGCCATCCTGCTCCTTTGCGTCAATATAAATGATTCCATTTTCTTTTGTATGCTCCACTGCATTCTGAATCATATTCATTACGGCCCGGAACATTGGATCATAAGCAATCGTTACCTTTTTATCACTTTGTCCCGCCTTCCAATCTATTTTCTGGTGATAGATTTCTACCAGTCCGAGTGCCTGTTCCTTTATATCTGCGAAAAAATCTTCTAACCTCACCGTTGTATAGGTAACATCACTGCAATTCCATGATTTTGTGACATCTATCAACTGTTTTACATAACTTTGTATCTGTGTTGTGCCGTTCAAAACATAAGTGATATTATTCTTCTGTTCTGTGGTCAGTTCAGTCTCTGAAAGTAGTTCTGCATTTCCCCGTACAATCGTAAGAGGTGTTTTAATATCATGCGCCAAAGCAGACATCTGTTGTTTCTTTTCCTGCTCTGTTTTCCACTGCTTTTCTAAAGATTCTCGCAATGCATCTCGCATATCATCGATTGCCGATAAACAGTCATCAAACTCTTTGATACCGGAACAGGATGTCTCATATTCCAGATTTTGATCCTTTATTTGTCTGATTGCGTCTAATACAGGCTGCATCTGCTTTTTGATTCTTTTTCCAAAACGTATGGACGGAATGATGATAATCGCTACCGCTCCAATCACTGACATAATACTCATCACATTCTGTGGTCCTATAAAATGCTCCCTCAAAAAAGCTGAATGATATTGAGGTGTCAGGCGATATTGCAATACAACATATTCATTTTCCCTTACAATTACTTTATAAAAATATTTCCCGGATGCGTTTCCGTACTTTGCAACATTCCATGCTATCTGTTCGTATTGTTCTGACAGATCTCCACCTATTTTCTCTCCATTCTCTGAAAAGATTACATAATCACAAAGTGCGGGAATCATCTCAGCAGTCACTTTATCTGCACGTAGAATCGTATCATATGCTTCATTAATCTTTTGCTCTGCATAATTTGCCGGATAAATACAGCCCACACTAATCAAAAGGTACAGCAGCAGATAAGCAACAATCACCAAACCAACTAATGATCCAAGCATGACCAGTACATATCTCATAAAAATCCTGCTGAGTGCATTGCTTCTCTTTACTCTTCCCATTTATATCCAATCCCCCAGACTGTTTTTATCGGTGTATAATCATAATCCGCAAATTTTGCTCTTATATTTTTGATATGCGTGATTATAGTACTGTCATTACTCTCATTGTCAAAGCCAAAGACCGCTTCCAATATCTGTTCCTTCGAGAAAACCTGTCCTCTGTTTTTAGCCAGAAATTCACAGATTTCGTACTCCGCTTTCGTAAGAGGAAGTTCCTTATCATCAACCAATAGTTTCTTTTGAGATATTTGAATACAGACCCTCCCCAAAACCATCCGGACAGAATGTTCCCTGTGCTCTCTTCTAAGATGTGCATTGATCCTTGCCCGAAGTTCCATCACTCCAAATGGCTTTGAAATATAATCATCTGCTCCTAAAGAAAGTCCGTTTACCAGACTGTTTTCCTCCGTTTTTGCCGTAAGAAACAAAATCGGACAATCCACAAGTGCCCTGATTCTTTTGCATAATTCGAAGCCATCAATTCCAGGCATCATAATGTCCAGTAAAATCAGGTCATAACGATGTAATTCTTCCATATTAATTTTTAGTGGATTACTTACTTTGGTAACCAGATGTCCATCCTTATTCAAAATGCTTTCTATCATTTCCAAAATTGCCGGTTCATCATCAACTGCCAGTATTTTTGCCATAGTTTCCCTCGATTCTATTCCGATATTCTGTTTCCTTCCCAGTGGTTTACCCACCAAAAATAGTATACCATACTAATCCCTGTAAATATTAAGCAACCTGGTATGAATGACAACCATTCACCTACACTAGTTTCTCCCAATACAGATTGCAGATAAGTATATGGTACTCTACCCGTCCAGCAGACAAATACATATTTCCACACATAATCTCCAAGTCCGGTAAGCATCAATGCACTAATTAGTCCTGATATAATCCCTGCTCCAATGGATACCCCTTTTCCAAACTGAAAAGCCAGAATCAGCTGCCACAGATAAAGTGGAACACTGCTTCCCCACAGCAGCAATGCTGCAAATATACATCCTTTCATGATTTCGATATCGCTTGATGCGATTCTTCCAAATCCAATTCCGAATATGATTGCTGTCAATAGGATAGAGCACAGACACAAAACCAGTAGCATCAACAGTTTCGATAAAAATGCTGCAGGTTTATCCGGTAAAGACAACAGATTTTGAAAATCACCTGCATTTTGTTCCTGTTCCATCACACTTGCTGTAAAAATTCCAATAAGTACCGGAAGTCCTGCTCCTATTGCCTGATAAAATGCAATCACTTTCATATTTTCATTCCATGGTGAAAAAAAGTAATATATTAAAAATATAACGCTGGTTATAATCGGAATCAGTAAGTGTGCCAGAATCACAGATGTTCCTTTCATCTTTCGCAAGTCTGCATTAAGAGATCTTCCAATCATCTTATTTCACCTCTCTTCTCTCAAACCATTTCAAAAACAGAACCGTTACAAAAACAAACCAGATGATTGAGAGACACATTCCCGGAACAATGACTCCCGTATCCAAAAGAGGATTCCCTGCTTCTGCGGCAAGTCCATTTGGTAAAACATGAAGCAACGGGCACATCATTCGCATAGGGATTGCAGAAACAAGTACATACCAGATTCTGGTTTGTGATATTACCACACCGCTGACGGTAATAAATAGGCAGACGAACAGGTTTACAATCATTCCAAATCGTTCACTTAAAAATAAAGCTACCGGAATCTCCCATAACTCAGAAACCGTCAGAAACAATACTGCAATCAACGCTCCTCCAACTGGAACATGTGTCGTTAGAAGAAAGCCTCCAAGCGTTGCTCCTGCAAACACAATCACATTAGAAAACAAAATCATGTACCCAATATAAATAATTTTCCCCAGCAACAATTTTCTTCTGTCTGTGGGAATAGTCATTAAATGATAGTATTTTATCTTTTTCTCCTGCGCCACAGAAAGATAACAAAATAGAGCAATCATCCCCGGCAGCAAAAGTGTATACCACCAGTTCCAAACACTTTCTGCATAAGCATTTGTCATCCCAAGAGTAAATATAAATGCCATGACAAATGTAAGAAGAGGAAATCCCCAGATAAACTTTTTTCGCATGGTTCTTTTGGCTTTTTGATGTTCTGCTTTTATAATATTAACCATGGATTTCACCTGCTTTCTGGTTTTTTCTTACCACATTCATAAACAAATCTTCAAGATTATCTCCCTGCTTTAATGCTCCTTCGTATCCTAAGATTCCACCTGAAATAATCCCGACTTTATCTGCAAGTAACTGTACCTCTGAGAGAATATGACTGGAGAGAATTACAGTGATTCCCTGTTCCGGAAAAGACCGGATCAGCTCTCGTAATTCCTCGATGCCTATTGGATCTAATCCATTCGTAGGTTCATCCAATATCAAAAGTTCCGGTTCTCCAAGCAATGCCATTGCAATGCCTAGTCTTTGCTTCATCCCCAAAGAAAACTGTCCTGCTTTCTTCTTTCCGGTGTTTGTAAGTGATACAATCTGCAAGACCTCATCAATTCTGTTTTCATCTGTACCAAGCAATAATTGTCTTACCTTCAAATTCTCTCTGGCGGAAAGATTTTCATAAATAGGCGGATTTTCAATTAACGCTCCTATTTTTGATAAATCTTTCCTATCCCAAAGTTTTCCATCAAAGTAAATCTTTCCTGCAGTTGGTTTCATCATACCAGTCAACATTTTCAATGTGGTAGATTTTCCCGCACCATTCGGTCCAAGCAGTCCATAAATCTGTTCCTTTTCGATATTAAGTGAAACATTATTTACCGCTTTCTGTTTTCTAAAATATTTACATAGATTTTGTGTCTGTAACATCATTTCCATCTTTACTATCCTTCCTTCTATATTTCATTTCTTACTGAAATATAACCTAACAGAAAAAAATAAAGATTTGATGAAGATTTATTCCCGTATGGAATAAACCATCAATT
>ENA-UACB01000374-UACB01000374.1-human-gut-metagenome-genome-assembly--contig:-NODE-374-length-11735-cov-6.448716_pt1 | contig 11735 bp, 13 predicted proteins | sample MGYA00243873_ERZ654213 | MGnify/ENA primary metagenome ERZ654213 (study PRJEB26926, sample SAMN06165218) | human gut metagenome | biome: ENVO:00009003; feature: ENVO:2100002; material: ENVO:00002003...
ACAGATAATAAGATGATGGAAGAGATTCGAGAGGCAATCGAAAAAGGCTGCTATCAGGAGTACAAGCAGGCGAAGCTTGCCGGATTCGAAAATCACGAATAAATGGAGGACATGAAATGTTTTATACGTTATTGGAAGCAACTGCCGGTGCAAACGGACAGACCGGAGCAGGATTAGCAGGATGGGGAAGCATCATTTGGATCGTTCTGATGGTGGTTATTTTCTATTTCCTTTTGATCCGCCCGCAGAAGAAGCAGCAGAAGGAACAGGAGCAGATGATCGCAGAACTGAGACCGGGTGTCAGTATCATGACAACCAGCGGATTCTATGGTGTGGTTCTGGATGTAGTAGATGATACGGTTATTGTTGAGTTTGGTAATAACAAGAACTGTCGGATCCCGATGAATAAGGCAGCGATTGCACAGATTGACAAGCCGGAAGAAGCAACAGCCGAGACAGAGGAAGCTGCTGACGAGAAGAAGGAAAAGAAGTCTTTATTCGGTAAGAAGAAGGAAGACTAATAGAGAATTCCACGGGGAAGTATAGAATGGAGTAAACGAAAGTTTGCTCCATTTTCATCTTGCGTTATAATTTGACTATGACCGAGAGACATATCAGAGAAAATGATAAGCAGGAGTGAGGGACGGATGGAGAAGTGGCAGATAGGAGTTCTGCTCCTTATTGTTCTAATAACACTAATAATCCTCTGTGCTATACAGGTTTTGTTGGTGAGGAAACGTAAAGCCTTGGAGAAGCAGCAATCAGAGGCACAGCTGCGGATGCACGCAGAGGAGGAGTATTATGATACGCTGGTAGAAGTGAATCAGGGACTGCGGAAGGTGAAACATGATCTGCGGAAACATATGCAGGTGCAGGACAGAATGAACGAGTCCGGGTCAGTGATCATATCCTATACGGGTAATCGGCTGTTGGATGCATTACTGACCGGGAAGCAGGAGGAAGCACAGGCGGCCGGACAGCAGCTACAGATAGAGAGCGGGGAGCTGCCGGAGCTGAAGCTTAAGGAGCGGGAGATTGTCAGTCTGTTTGCGAATCTGTTGGATAATGCAAGAGAAGCAGGAGTTGTAGCCGGAGAGGGAAGCAGGACATCCCTGCGACTGTGGATGGAAGCAGAAACACTGCATATTCAGGTTCGGAATACGAAATCTGCTGCAATCAGGCCGGATGTGGATCGGATGCAGACGACGAAGCCGGATCAGGTATCTCATGGGTTCGGTGTATCAATCATCCGGGAGATTGTGGAGGCATATGAAGGAACGATTCAGATGCAGGATCTGGGAACAGAGTTTCTGACAGAGATCCGGCTGCCGGAAATCCGAGGTTATGGAATGCCGAATCAGGCAACCTGCGGATACGGATCGAAGAGGACAGAGTAGCGGATATAAGGGATACGGAAGAGGAGAATATAGAGATGGACATACAGATTGATTGGACAAATGCATATACAATTGTGGCAACTGCAGCTATGGAATGTCTGAGTGGTCTGATTTTATTTCCGTTTAAGAGAAAAAAGATTCATATTCTGACATGGTTTCTGGGAATTAATCTGATGTTTGTGTTGGTTTATATACTGCGGCCGCAGGGCGTATGGGGGAATTTTCTGGCAGTTATCGTAGAATTATACGGTGAGATCGCAATGCTTGGTGTGTTTTTCGGGGGAAGTCTCTGGAAGAATACGCTGGTGCATTATATTAATATCAATGTTATCAATGCGGTATCAATCGGTGGGTATCTGCTGATTCCGGGAATGAAGGAGGCCATGCAGCGGATCAAGACCGGGCAGGCGGTTGCCGTGAAGGATGGTATGCTGATCGTATGCATCATGCTGGTGGCAACGGTGCTCATCAGTCCGATTTTCCGGAAAATCTTCCGGACAGAGGTATCTCCGAGAAAAGAGTCGATTTATAAATTATGTGCATGGACGTATATTATCGGATTCATCTGCATCTATACGGGCAGTCAGGCGCTGGTACTGCATTATGCAAAGCAGTATGACGCATCGAAGGTAACGACCGTCTGGTACTGGAGTTATCTGATCGTTATACAGATTTTGATGGTGAATCTGCTGGCATTTCTCTATAACCGGATGGAAATCCGGCGGCTGGAGCGAGATAAGCTTGCCCTGAATGAGATCATAGCAGGAAAGTATGCATACTATAAGAAGGTCGCACAGGAGAACCGGGAGCTCCGGAATGTGAGACAGGAATTATACCGGGAAGTGCAGATAGACGGTATAGAAAGCAAGGAACAGATGAAGCATTATGCACAGGATCTGAATGCACTGGGTGAAGAGCTGGTCATGATCCCGTTAAGCGGGAATCTGACGATTGATTCCATTCTGTATCAGTATTATAAACGAGCCGGAGAGGATGCAGTGGTTTTTGATGCTACCATAGAACCGATGTCCAATCTGACCGTACGGGAAGAGGATCTGGCCTCTATGCTGGACTGTGCGCTGCAGTTTGTATATGAGCACTGTATCCTTGCGAGAGACCGGCGATGGATGGCAGTGAATTTAAGAAGCCGGAACGGAATGCTTATGTTAAAGCTGGAAGGGTGCAAAGTGGCATGGGATTCTTATAAACGGCACCATAAATTCTACCTGCCGGGAGTGCCGAAAGAATATCGGAAGAATCTGAAGCTTCTGCAGAAGATTGTGGAGAGTCATAAAGGAATTATAGAAGTGGAGAATCAGGAAGAAGAAGGCTGTGTATGTATCTTCCTGCCGCGAGAATAAGGAGATACCGGAAGATGAAGATTATAATATGTGATGATAATGAAGAAGAAATCGTAAGATCGAAAAGGGTAATTCTGGATCAGAAGCTGGCAGAAGAGAAGGATGTAACGACCTGTCAGCCGGAGGAGTTGCTAAAGCAGATTGAAGGACAGACACTCGAGTGTGACCTTTTTATTATGGATATTGAGTTTGACGGCAGAGATTATAACGGAATTACTTTAAGTACGGCGATCAATGAGCTGCAGCCGGAGAGCCAGATCATTTATCTGACGAATATTCTGGAATTTGCACCGGAAGTTTATGAAACGAAGCATTGCTATTTCGTACTGAAGGCCAACATGGACCTGATGCTTCCGAGAGCAGTGAGGAAGGCAGAGGTGCTGATCCGGAAACGAAAGAAAAATGCAGTGCTGGAGATTTTTAATCAGGGCAGCAGGGTTATTATTTCCCAGAATGAGATTTTTTATATTGAGCGGGTACAGCGGAAGCTGCAGATCCATACGAAGGAGAAGGAATATTCCTATTACAGTTCATTGCGAAAGCTGCAGGGACAGCTGGAGGAAGTATTTGTACGCTGTCATGAGGCGTATATTGTGAATCTGGATTATGTAAAGGTTGTGGAAAAGGAGCAGATCCGGATGGAAAACTCCGATGTTATACCGATTGGTGTATCCTATGAGAAGGAACTGCGGAAAAGGTATCTGAATTACTGGGCAGAACAGGTGTAAGTATGAATATACAGGTTGACTGGAGCAATTCCTATACGTTTATATGGGGGACAATTCTGGAATGTGCCTCTGCATTGATCGTGTTTCCGTTTAAGAGGAAACCGATTCATATCCTGGATTATTTTCTGGCGGCACTGGTGCTTTATTTTACGGTGTTTGTGACGAAAGCTCAGGGGATATTCGGGGCAATGATAGCTATCATACTGGAGCTTTATGGCGGTATGCTTCTGCTTGCAATATATTTTGGCGGAAGTCTGTGGAAAAATGTCATTGTGAATCATCTGGTATTGATGGTAAGCAATGTGCTTGGAATCGGTGGATTTCTGATCATTCCGGGCAAGCGGAACATTGTTGCCGGAGTTGTGACCGGAGACGGAACGGATCTGGGGGGCGGAATGCTGTTTGTATTAATACTGGGCATAGCGACGATTGGTACCAGCTTCGTTGCAAGGAAGATCGCCCGGCCGGAGATCATTCCGAAGCGGGAGTATATTTATAAATACTGTGCATTGCTGATCCTCGGTATGCAGACTTGTATGTATACAGGCAGTCGTGTTTTCATTGAACACATGGCGAATCAGTCGGCAGCACCGACCGTGGTAGCTATTATGTTCTGGGGGTATTGGGTGATCCTGCAGATCCTGCTGGTGAATCTGCTCGCATTTTTATATAGTCGTATGGAAATCCGGAGACTGCAAAGGGAGAAGAAACAGCTGGATGAAATGATTGCCGGGCGGTATGAGCATTACAGGCAAGTGGCGGATGAGAACCGAGAACTGCTGACAATCCGGAACAGTCTGACAACACGGTCGCCGGATGAATCGGGAGCCGGCCTGTCGGCAAATGTGGAGGAAGAGCTGGCGCTGGTGCCGTTAAGCGGGAATCTGACCATGGATTCCATCCTGTTCCAGTATTATAAGCGGACGATGGAGGAGCGGATATTGTTTGATGCGGTGATAGAACCACTGCCGAAGCTGGAGATCCGGGAGGATGAGCTGGGGGCGGTTCTGGACTGCATGCTGCAGATCGGACTGGAGCATTGTGTGCGGGAAGAGGAGGCACGGTGGTTGTCTGTCAGTCTGAGAACAAGAAACGGAATGCTGATCATAAAGCTGGAGGGGAACCGGGTGGACCGGGATTCTTATGAGCGGTATCGGTGGTTCCGGATGCCGGGAACACCGAAGGAGTATCGGAAGAATCTGCATCTGCTGGAAAAAATCGTGGAACGGCACCATGGAAGCCTCTCCATTCAGAATCGGCAGGGCGAGGGAATGCTCTGCGTATTTTTGCCGAAAGAGTGATGGGTAAAGTTCCAAGTTATGCACGCACAGATCAAAGTTATGCAATCCCTATTTAAAAGTAAAAATAAAACGTCTATATATACTGTTAGTGGCTGTAAATGTCGCATACAAGCGACATCAAAGGCAGGACAAAAGAGAAAGGGGTATATAGGCGATGGCGGAACTGGATACGATTATGGAAGACTATCTGCAGAGGCATCTGACAGAAGGAAGCGGGCAGAGCTTCCGGGAATATGTGGAGCGGAAGATGCAGCAGTTGATTGCAAACGGAGAGTTTAAACACCCATACAATATTTATAAGCGTGGCAACATTGACCGGCGTGTGCATAGCCGTCTGAAGAACATGGAGGAGGAATATCAGCCATCCAAGGCAATGGCACTGGCATATTGTATTGCACTGGGACTGAGTGTGGAGGAAGCGGAAGAACTGCTGGCACTGGCAGGATATCGGTTTGAGGCGGGATGCCTGAACGATCAGATCGTAAAATGCTGTCTGGAGCAGAAGGTATATTCGGCCAATGTGGTAAACAGCTATATTTATCGGTTCTCGGAGTTATACGGCATTGAACGACCGGCACTGGTTGGTTCATTTACGAGGGAGGCAGGTTAGAGAAAATACGCAGACCATAATGCACAGGTAGACTGGACAAGTATATGCGGCTTCCGATATAATAAGCATATAACATCATAATCAGGAATATTATACATTCTATATTGCATGAGAGTGAGAAGAGGAGGGCTTATGAAAAAATATCAGAAGAGAATAGGAGCATTATGTGCTGTAATGATTTTAATGCTGACGGGCTGTCAGATACAGCCGGACAGAGGGACGGAAACAGAGAGCAGCAGTTTAAAAGAGGAAAAGAAAACAGAAGGTACGAAGTCTGAAACGACGACAGAGCAGGTAGACATCGCGCAGGAGCCGGCCGAGATGATTCGATTACGGATAGAACGGCAATATTATGAAGGCCCGGATGTCACAGAAGGCGGAACCGTCTTTTTTGGCGAATATGATACGTTGGCACTGGTGGATACAGATCCGACAACGGCAATCGGGAAAGCACTTGAGGACTGGAATGCTGATTATGAAAATGAATATCGGATGCAGGCGGCACAGTATGCGGATCTGGCTAAAGAGGATATGGATACAGTGGCAGATGGCATGTATTATTATCTAAGCAGCGAGATCAAAACCGAACGGGTAGATTCCCAGGTGGTCAGTCTGAGATTGGACAACAGTGCGTATTGCGGGGGCGTTCATGGAGATTATTGGGAAAATGGTATTACCTTTGATGCGCAGAACGGAAAGCAATTAACACTTTCGGATTTGGGAAATATACAGTCGGATTTAAAGGATTATGTGTGGCAGAAGCTGAAACCGCGGGAGGAGGATTTTTTTGAGGATGGAGAACAGACACTTTCAGAAATGATCCGGACAGAAGATATCTGCTGGTATCTGACAGGACAAGGAGTGCAGATCGTGATAAATCCGTACGCGATGGCATCGTTTGCAGCAGGACAATTTCGGGTGCTGGTGCCATATCAGGAATTAAGCGGGATAAATGAACGATATGTACCACAGGAGGATACGAAGGGTATTGAATACAGCTCCTTAATTATGGGAGATGATGCATATGAACAGGATATGGATGGTGATGGAGTACAGGATACGTTGTTTATCCGGACAGATTACGAGAAGCAGGATGAAATGGATGTGGTGACGATTTGTTATAATACGTCTGAACTTACTTTAACTGAAACGCTTGGAGTTGCCTCGGCGTATATCTGTAAAGAAAACGGTACTTATTATCTGCTGCTGACGACATACGGATTTGCAGAAGAGAAAACCACCCGGTTATATGAGTTTTTGGATGGGGAACCGGTAGAGGTATTCCGTTTGGAAGGCGGAGAAGTCTTGGGGTGTTCGCAGGACGGAGTCTGGACAGAGAGAGTATTTCAAAGACTGGGTACATATTGGGGACACCAATATTATATATTGCAGGACGGCATACTGCAGCCAGCGTCATATATATGTGTTTTAGCTAACGGAAAAGACGCTGAGTATCGGCATGGAATCACACCAAAGCAGGATGTGCCTGCAAGAATGGAACAGGGGATGGATGGAAGCCTGGAAGACTCTACGCTGCGGGCAGGAATCACAATCTATCCGATCACCATTCAGGATCATCCGGAAAGCGGAACTTCCACCATAGGATTTGAACTGATCGATGGAACCTATGGGGAGCTTGAGGTATACATTGATGAGGAAGGAAGGCAGTATGTAAATGGGATTGAACAGATGGATCTGTTTGATGATCTGCCGTATGCCGGTTAGAGTACTACTGTGGACGGCAGGCACGGATCCGATCCAGAACCGCTTCTGTGATGTGGAGATTGCCACGACCGATACCGAGGTCGATATCCGGCTTGTTTGCACCATGGAAGTCGGAGCCGCCTGACACAACCAGATGATATTTGGAAGCCATGGAACGAAGCTTATCACTCTGAGAGATATTCTGGGAAGAGTGATAGGCTTCGATGCCTTTTAAACCAAGCGGAAGCAGAGTCTGCACCAGTGTTTCAATCTCGTTCCAACCCATATTGTAGAGGTTTGGATGTGCAAGGATCGGGATGCCGCCTGCCTGTGTGATCAGAGGGAGCGATAGCTCCGGTGTAACCTGCGGCTTTGGCAGGTAGTACGGACAGCCGACGCCGACATAGCGTTTGAAAGCGGTGTTCTTATCCTTGCAGTATTCCTTCTCAGTCAGAACTCTGGCGAAATGGGCTCTGGTGATCACACTGCCCGGATTTCCGGCCTGCAATTCTTCTAAGGATATTTCGATGCCGTCCTTGCGGAACAACTCGATCATATCCAGATTCCGCTGCATACGTGCAGCCTCCAGCCGGTCCAGCTCTGCCAGAAAGTCCGGGTTCTGATGATCAACAAACAATCCGACTACGTGGATCTCAATCTTATTATAATAGCAGGAAAGCTCCGTGGCAGGAATCACCTCCAGAGAAGTTCCCTCTGCCGCTTTTACAGCTTCCGGAACACCTTTGACGGTATCGTGATCGGAGAGAGCAATTGCTGCCAGATCTTTTTTCAGGGCAAGTTCAACCACTTCGCTCGGAGACAGTGTACCGTCCGATGCATTGGAGTGAACGTGTAAGTCAACATATTTCATAAAGCCAGTACCTCGTATTCATATTCATAATCGCTATTATAACACAGGAAATGAGAAAAAAATGCAAAAAAGTCCTAGACTATTTTGCCGATTTATGCGAAAATATAACCAAATGGGGTCTTGATTCCAGAGATTCCTACAGTCAGGCGGATCCAGAGCTGTCTGATGTAAATTTTTACAATTGAAAGGAGTTTCAACATGATTTATTCACAAGAAGTAGAGAACATGTGCCCAGTTGCTCAGGGTGTTCATCATGGATGTGCACCGATTCCGGAAGAAGCTAAGTGGGTTCAGGCAAAGGAAGTTAAGGATATCTCCGGTTTAACACATGGTGTTGGCTGGTGTGCACCACAGCAGGGTGCTTGTAAGCTGACTCTGAACGTTAAGGAAGGTATTATTCAGGAAGCATTGGTTGAGACCATCGGCTGTTCAGGTATGACTCATTCAGCAGCTATGGCAGCAGAGATCCTGCCGGGCTTAACTGTTATGGAAGCATTGAATACAGACCTTGTATGTGATGCTATCAACACAGCTATGAGAGAATTGTTCTTACAGATTGTATATGGTCGTTCTCAGAGTGCATTCTCAGAGGAAGGACTTCCGATTGGTGCAGGTCTGGAGGATTTAGGTAAGGGTCTTCGTTCACAGGTTGGTACTATGTACGGTACATTAAAGAAGGGTCCTCGTTATCTGGAGATGGCAGAAGGTTATGTAACCGGTATTGCTTTGGATGCAGATGATTTGATCATTGGCTATAAATTCGTAAACCTTGGTAAGATGACAGACTTTATTAAGAAGGGTGATGACCCTAACACAGCATATGAGAAGTCTTGCGGACAGTACGGCCGTGTAGATGACGCTGTTAAGATCATTGATCCTAGAACAGATAAAGAACTGGCTAAATAATAGAAGGAGGTAACGAAAATGGCTTTATTTGAATCATATGAGAGAAGAATTGATAAAATTAATGCAGTATTAAACAGCTATGGTATCTCATCTATCGAAGAGGCAGAGAAGATTACTAAGGATGCCGGCTTAAATGTATACGATCAGGTTAAGAAGATTCAACCGATCTGTTTCGAGAATGCTTGCTGGGCATATACAGTAGGTGCTGCTATCGCTATTAAGAAGAACTGCAGAAGAGCAGCAGATGCAGCTGCAGCAATCGGTGAAGGCTTACAGGCATTCTGTATTCCTGGTTCCGTAGCAGATACCCGTAAGGTAGGTTTAGGACATGGTAACTTAGGTAAGATGCTTCTGGAAGAAGAGACCAAGTGCTTCTGCTTCTTAGCAGGTCATGAGTCATTCGCAGCAGCAGAAGGTGCTATCGGTATCGCTGAGAAGGCTAACCGTGTTCGTAAAGAGCCTTTAAGAGTTATCTTAAACGGTCTTGGTAAGGACGCAGCTCAGATTATTTCACGTATCAACGGATTCACATTTGTTGAGACCGAATATGATCCATATACAAACGAAGTTAAGGAAGTATTCCGTAAGTCTTACTCAGAAGGACTTCGTGCAAAGGTTAACTGCTATGGTGCAAACTCTGTACCGGAAGGTGTTGCTATCATGCATAAGGAAGGCGTTGACGTATCTATTACCGGTAACTCAACCAACCCTACCAGATTCCAGCATCCGGTTGCAGGTACCTACAAGAAGGAATGCTTAGAGCAGGGTAAGAAGTACTTCTCTGTAGCATCCGGTGGTGGTACAGGCCGTACACTTCATCCGGATAACATGGCAGCAGGTCCTGCTTCATATGGTATGACCGATACATTAGGACGTATGCATTCAGATGCACAGTTCGCCGGATCTTCATCAGTTCCTGCACACGTAGAAATGATGGGTCTGATCGGTATGGGTAACAATCCTATGGTAGGTGCTACCGTAGCTGTTGCCGTTTCTGTTGAGGAAGCAGCAAACGCTGGTAAATTCTAAATAAAAGGCTTAAAAGCTAGGCTTTTCGGGCTATTCAGACTAGGTAATTCGGTCTGGATAGCCCTATTTTTATGTCCATAAGACACGTAAAAGTCGCAAGCAAGTCACAAGCAACAAGTCACAAACCCTGTAGACTGTGTGAGTTGTTTTGGTGAGACATCTCATCTAAAAAGGGCTTACCTGTCAATAGAGCTTCTGGTCATCTTCTGATGGAACATACTCTGCGATATCTTGGATTCTACAGTGCAGTATTCCACAGAGGTCGTTTATGGTGGTTGTGTTAAGCGGCTTGTTTTTGCGTAGCTTATCCAATGTAGCACTAGACACATGATATTGATTTATAAGGGTGTAGGTGGTTTCTTTCGATTTCCCTAATGTATTCCAGAAAGGCTTATATGATATCATAGTTTAACTCCTTTTCTCTATCAGAGTAATATGTGCTTATTTACTTGACTATAGTCACTAAAGAGACTATAATTAACGAGTATTACTAAATTGAAAAGTCGAGGAGGAGACAAATGAGTTTAAAGGATAAGATAATGGATAAGATAACGGAGAAGATTGTGGACAAGTTAGAGCAGGACTATATTGATTATGCAATGTTGTCATTTACAAGACCAGAGGGGCTTAGTGAGCATGAAATTGATTTGATTGTTAGAGGAACGAAGACAACCAAAAAAGGGCGTGCATATTTGGATATGTTATTTCAAGGACAACTTCATATACAAAATACTTTGCCTGAGTATTGGACAGAACTGTTAAAGCAGGGGACAGATAAGCAGAGCAGATTAAAAGGAATGATAGATGAGTTTGGAACAGAAATATCAGAGGATTATATACAATTTGTAACAGAGCGCATGGAACATTTTAATGATTATGAGTATGATCAATGCTATAAATATCCGATATGTTTGAATTGTGGCACTTTTATAGGTAAGTGGTTTGACCACTGTCCCAATCCAGAATGTGGAATTCCTTTAGTTGAAGGTAGACCAGTATGGGATATTGACGATGATTATGAGGATGAAGATGTGGACAATACAAATGAAGCCCCGATATATAAGTTTTGAGCTACTTGTGGTGCAAAATTGGAAGCAGATACTTCATTTTGCAGTACGTGCGGTTCAAAGCAGTAATTGAACGGATTAGGAGGAATAAAAATGGGATTTAATAACATTAGAGATGCACGCGAAGGTTTTGTAGATATGAGTGCAGGAGATAAACTGATAGGAGTAGAATCAAAAATATTAGGTATTGTCACATTTATAGGAATGTTATGTTTGCATACAGGTTTTTTTCCAGCATTAATTGTGGGAATATTGGTGATGTTTGTTTTTCCGTGGTTAGTTGGACTTGTTGAGATATTTGCATGGATTGCGGCAATAGTATTTAGTTTAGTTTGGGCGGTAATAGGATATTTTATTGGAGGTGCTCTACTAGGTGATTCCGTACTTGGAGGTATTGTTGTAGCGATTATTATTTTTACGGCTAGCTTTTTTCTACATAAAATATTTGGCGGATTAGGATATCATAGTGTTGAGAAACATGTTATTGACTCAGTTGATGCAACAAGAAATAATACGGCTCAGACAGCAAATTCAATGGCGAATATTGAGGCACAGATGTCTTCGGGTATGTTTTGTACAAAGTGTGGGGCTAGAATGACTGCAAATCAGGTATACTGTAGTAGTTGTGGTTCTAAGCGGTAGGAGAAAATAAATGAAAAAACCAGAGACTGCAAAATTAGCATTATTTATAATTGGTTTGGTTGTTATATTGATAATTATTGCTGTCTCTTATACACATCTGACGCTGCCGACGATAAGGC
>ENA-UACB01000378-UACB01000378.1-human-gut-metagenome-genome-assembly--contig:-NODE-378-length-11659-cov-4.636936_pt1 | contig 11659 bp, 8 predicted proteins | sample MGYA00243873_ERZ654213 | MGnify/ENA primary metagenome ERZ654213 (study PRJEB26926, sample SAMN06165218) | human gut metagenome | biome: ENVO:00009003; feature: ENVO:2100002; material: ENVO:00002003...
GAGATCATGCCTAGTCTCGTGGGCTCGGAGATGTGTATAAGAGACAGGAACTGTTTCCCGGCAAGACCAGTACCCTGACTATCGAAAATCAGAAGCGCCCCAACCTCACCGTGTATAAGCATGATGCCGATACCGGCGAACCCATCGCAGATACCGTGTTTGAAGTCCGTGCTGCTGATGGGCACAGCGTTGACCAGATCAAAACAGACAGCGAGGGCAAGGCTGAACTGAAGAATCTGCTTCCCGGCGTGTACGAAATTTCGGAGAAATCTGTACCGTCTCCGTGGCTACTGGACGCCCCCTCTCAGCTTGTAACTCTTTATCCTAACCGCGACCACACGGTTTACTTTGAAAATCACCAGAAGCCCAGCCTGACGGTGAAAAAGGTGGACAGTGTGACAGGAGATCCTTTGCAGGGTGCAAAATTCCAAGTGACTTATGCCAGCAACAGCACAGACAGCGGTGAGATCAATGACCTCGGCATTTTCTATACCGATGAAAACGGTCAATTCCAAATCAGCGGCCTGCGTGATGGCTGGTACAAGATTTCGGAGCTGGAACCGCCCGCGGGGTACTCTATCAAGGAGGCCACGCAGGAGGTCTACATCAAGTCCGGCACTTCTAAGACGCTGACCTTTGAAAATATCCCCCTCTCCGCGCTGGTGGTGTGGAAGTACGATAGTGTCACCGGCGAAGCAGTGAGCAACGCGGTTTTTCAGGTAAAGTATCTGACCGGAACCTCCGGCACGGGCGGCACGGTCATCGGTACTTATAAGACCTCGGCCAATGGTAGCTTTACTTTGACCGGTCTGCGGGAAGGCACTTACATCGTCGAGGAACTGGCCAGCGACAGCGGCCATGTCATCGACTTCGCGCCGCAGACAGCCTATATCAGCGGCAAGCAGCAGGATGTGGTGCAGCTCTATTTTGGCAACAGCCCCAAGGGGGCGTTGTTGGTGAAGAAAATCGACAGTGTGACGCATGAACCCCTCTCGGATGTAGAGTTTATGGTGACTACCTCGGACGGAACCGTGGTAGGCGATGCCAACGGCAAGTTTGTGACTGACAGCGCGGGCAGCTTCACCGTCAGCGGTATCACTCCCGGTACGGTGCTGGTGGTAAAAGAAACCCGCGCCAAGGCGGGCTACCTGCTGGACGATGCACCGCAGACCGCGACCATCAAGGCGGGCCAGACCGTCACACTGGAGTTTAGAAACCAGCCGCAAGGCTCTCTCATCATCAATAAGCTGTCCAGCGCAGATAAGAAAACACCGCTGGAGGGTGTGCTGTTCCAAATCACCTATTCCGATGGCAGCTATGTAGACAACGGCGCTCTTTCCAGCAAAGGGCTTTACCGGACGGACAAGAACGGCCAAATCATTCTCAGCGGTATCACTGGAACGGTCATCGTGACGGAAGTGGAGACTATCAAGGGCTATCGCATTGATGACGCTTCCCGTAGCCAGACCATCGAAGTCCGCGCCAATGATACTCAGCAGCTTTGGTTTTATAATACCCCTATTTCCGGCATCCTGATCCACAAAATTTCCAGCGTGGACGGAAAGGCCATCCCCGGTGTGACCTTCCTGCTCTATGACAGTGCCAATATCCCCATCGCACAGGCCACCAGCGATGACCGTGGCTATGCCTATTTTGAGGACTTGCCCGCTGGCCGCTACTCCCTGCGTGAATTGGAGAACGAGGGCTATGTGCGCGACACACAGAAAAAAACGGTCTATGTGAAGTCTGGCGAAACCACCGAGGTCGAATGGGAAAATACGCCCATCACCGGACAGATCCAGATTACAAAACGCTCTGCGGACTACAATCCCACCAACGGCCTGCCGACCGGGACACTGCTGGAGGGAGCGGTTTTTGAGATCGCCGACAAAGCCGGGAATGTGGTGGATACGATTCGCTCCAACAGCCGAGGGCTGGCCATTTCCAAGCAGCTGCCCCTGTCGCGGTACTTTATCCGGGAGGTAAAGGCCCCGGAGCATTACGGCATCAGTGAAAAGGAGCTGACGGTCTACCTTGAGTATGAAGGTCAGATCGCCCGCCTTGAGGTGGAGGACAAGAGCCTCACTACTGGCGTATCTATTACCAAGACCGGCCCCAAGGAGATCATGGCAAATCAGCCGGTTCGGTATGCGTTCTCGAATATCGCCAACACCTCCAATGTCAGCCTGAGCAATTTTTACTGGAGGGATACTCTGCCTGCACAGGTGCGGTTGGAAAAGGTTGTGACCGGCACTTATAACTTCTCCGGCACTTACAAAATCGTCTACCGTGCCAATGGGGGCGATTACCGCACACTGGCTGACAATCTTTCCACCAGCAAGAATTACACGCTGGCAGCGTCCTCGGTGGCGCTGGGTTTGGCCTCCAACGAGCGCGTGACGGAGATCATGTTCGTATTCGGGCAGGCCCCGGCGGGCTTTAGTCAGGTCGAAGCACCGTATCTTCACTGTAAAGCTGTGGCCGGGCTGCCCGCAGGTTCATTCGTCAACGTAGCAGATGTGGGCGGCACCTATAACGGAACATGGGTGCAGGCAGTAAGCCGCTGGGTGATTTCCGTGTATGGAAAGCCCGCCGTTCCCAAGCTGCCCCGCACAGGATATTGATGGTGTCGAAATGCGTCTCATTTTGAGCCACATTTTGACGGACGCGGAAAGGAAACTCGCATGAATGATAAAACGGTGCAGAGCAGCCTATCCATCAGCCGCGATATGGCGGACTATTTAGAAACGGTTGACCCGCAAAACTATCATGCGGCAGATCGGGCAAAGACGATTCAGCACCTCAATGATATTCTGGCAGGACGCTCCAAAGAGCCGCTTACGCCGTTGATTTCTGCGTCAACAGAGGAAACGCCTGCCCGCCTTATGGCGGGCTTTGCTGCGCTGTCTGCTCAAATCGAGCAGATGGCGCAGCCCTTTCCACTCCGGTATGGCCGAGCGCGGAAGTACCCAGTATGGGATGACAGCGCGGAGACACCGCTGAAATGGATCGACCAAAAGCGGTATGACAATGCCTTAAAAAACGGCTTTCCCACTGGCTTTTTTGAAAATTCCTATTTCGATCATATTTGCTTCTCTGCTGTGCCGGATGAAATGACTTGCAGGGGATCAACCTTTGATGGCTGTCAATTTACGGCCTGCCGCATCCACTCCGCCTTTTTTGAGGACTGCACGGTGCAAGATACGGATTTTTCAAACTGCCGACTGTGCCTATGCCTGTTTGCTTATAGCAACATCGCGCACACAAGATTTTTCGACTGTCAGTTGTGCCGACACGGTGGCTTTGCATTTTCACAGCTTAAAAATGTGTTGTTCCGGGATTGCAATATGGATGCCATCAATATCAGAAACTGCACACTGGATGGCTGCTCGTTTGCGCGTATGAGGGTAAAAAACATACACGGGTTGGAAACTTCGACCATCACACAGGGCGGTGCAACACCGGAAGAATGTGAACGCCTGCGGGTACAGACCTATCAATCCCTCGGCGTATCCATCCAGAAGCATAGGCCGCCACGCAACAAGGAACGATAAGGAGGCTGACCATCATATATAAACAAACCGACTTCCGAAGCGCCGCCCCATTGTGGGCGGCGCTCTCCTTACCTGTCCTCTGGCTGGCGGCAATAGCGGCCTATGCCTATGAGGATGATATGACCCTCTTTGCATGGATGGGCCGTTTCAGTGCTGCGCTGGAGCGCCCTTTTTCTGTCCGATGGACACCGCATACCATTAAATTCATGCTGGCGGCGCTGGTGGCCTATGGCGCTTCCATCGCTCTTTACTACTCGACCCGTGAGAACCGCAGGCCGGGAGAAGAACACGGCTCCGCCAAGTGGGGCAGCGCCAAGCGGCTGAACGCCAAGTACCGGGACAAAGACCCGCGCAACAACACCATCCTGACGCAGAATGTCCGCATGAGCCTGAACGGCAAAATGCACCGCCGCAATCTCCTTCAAATCGTAATCGGAGGCTCTGGTGCGGGCAAAACACGCTTTTTTGTGAAGCCGAATCTGATGGAGGCAAATTGCAGCTTTCTTGTGACTGACCCCAAGGGAGAAACGCTCCGGGCCGTGGCACCGCTGCTTCTTCAAAAGGGCTATGTGATCAAGGTGTTTGACCTGATCGACCCAGCCCATTCGGACAGCTTCAATGCCTTTGCCTACATCAGGGACGACAAGGATGTGATGAAGCTGGTGAACAATTTCATTAAGAACACCACGCCCAAAGGCGCGCAGCAGAATGACCCGTTCTGGGAACGCTCGGAAATTGCGCTGGACACAGCTCTCATTCTGTACCTGATCCATGAAGCGCCCCCGGAGGAACAGAACTTTGAAATGCTTATTTACATGATTGAAAACGGCGGGGCCAAAGAGGACGATGATGACTACCAATCCCCCTTAGACCTGCTGTTTGAAGCATTGGAGGAGGAATATCCCGACCATATCGCCGTGCGGGAATATAAGATTTACAAACAGGCGGCCGGGAAAACAGCCAAGTCCATTTTGATTTCCGCAGCTGTGCGGCTGTCTGCCTTTATCCTGCCGGAGATACAGAACATCACCGCCAAGGACGATATGGAGCTTGAAAAAATGGGAGAGCGCAAGCAGGCCGTATTTGCCATCATCCCGGATAATGACAGCACCTTTAATTACATCGTGGGTATGCTCTACACCTGCGCCTTTCAGAGCCTTTACTATCAGGCCGACAAGGTACACCAAGGGGCGCTGCCTGTTCCCGTGCGAATGATGATGGACGAGTTTTGTAATGTCTCTCTCCCGGATGATTTCGGCAAGCTGCAAGCTACCATGCGCAGCCGCAACATCATGTCCACCATCGTCCTGCAAAATATTTCCGCGTTGAAAGCCCTGTTCAAGGATGACTGGGAGGGGTTGATCGGCAACGCGGATACGCTGCTGTACTTGGGCGGCAACGAGGTCAGCACCTTCAAATATATCTCTGAACTGCTTGGCAAGGAAACGCTGGATACCCGGACGCGCAGTGTCTCCAAAGGGCGCAGCGGCTCCAGCAGCGTGAACTACCAGCAGACCGGGCGGGAGTTGATGACCCCGGACGAGGTGCGGGCGCTGGACAATGACCACTGTATCCTGTTTGTCCGCGGTGAACTGCCGGTGATGGATAGAAAGTATGACATCCTAAAGCATCCTGGCCTGAAGCTGACGGAGGATGGCGGCACCGCACCGTACATCCACCGCCCCGGCCTGACCTATGCGCTGGAGGACTTGCCGTTGTCCACGGACAACTGGGAGTCCATTGAAATTATTGAATGAAAAAGGAGAATGACACCATGAAGAAGAACCGTATCCCGTCTGAAGCTGACCGCAGGACTATCCGGGCCGGACACCGCTATGGGGCGCTCGTTTTGACTATGCTGGCCTGCGCCGCCCTGACCTGTCCCGCTCTGGCTGCTGATGATCCGCTCACCATTGTCGGAAACCTGTCTGATTTCATTTTTTCGATCATTAAAGCCTTGGGTGTTATCATCCTCGGCTGGGGCATTGTGCAGGTGGGTATGTCTATCCAGTCCCATGACGCCAGCCAGCGGACGCAGGGCTTTCTGTGCCTCTTTGGGGGACTTATGATCGCTTTTGCCAAAGAGATTCTTACCGCGATTGGTGCGATTTAATGGAAAGGGGCAGGCTGTGGAGCCTGCCCCTCTTACTTCTCTGGAGAAATGGGGTGAAATCATTTGAATAACTGGATCGTCGGCAATCTGCAAGCGTCCTTTGATACATGGAACGAAAAGCTGACGGAGATATGGAGCCTTGTCACCACCACGCCGCAAGCCTTTCGCGGCGGCGAGATTTGGAACACCATCGTCACCATCAATGACGGTCTGAAAGCCTTCGGCTATGGCCTGCTGGTGCTGTTTTTCGCTATGAGTGTGTTCCGCTCTGCTGCCAGCTTCCGCGACCTTCAGCGTCCGGAGTTCGCCCTGCGGCACTTCATCCGCTTCATAATCGCAAAGGTGGCCGTGGGAAGTGCCATGGAAATTATGACTGCCGTGTTTTCTGTGTGTGGCGGTGTGGTGCAATCCATCATGGGCAGCATCGGCGGCATGAGCGCCGCCAGCGTGACACTGCCGCAGGAAATTGCGGATGCCATTGAAGAAGTGGGCTTCTTTCAGTCCGTCCCCCTCTGGATGGTCACATTCTTGGGAAGCCTGTTTATTACGGTGCTGTCCTTCATCCTGATTATGACCGTCTACGGGCGCTTTTTCCGGCTGTATATGTTTACGGCTCTGGCTCCGCTGCCGCTGGCCTCTTTCGCGGGGGAGGATACCTCGTTTATGGGAAAAGCCTTTCTAAAAAGCTATCTCGGTGTCTGCATGGAGGGCGCTATTGTGGTGCTGGCCTGTTTGATCTTTTCCGCCTTTGCCGCCAGCAGCACGCCGATTGCGGATACCTCGCTGCCCGTTGTCACGATGAGCTGGCAGTATGTGGCTCAGACCATTTTCAATATGCTGATACTGGTAGCCCTTATCAAGGGGGCGGAACGCATCGCAAAGGAGATGTTCGGACTATAAGAAAACGGCGGGCTTCTGCCCGCCGTTTTTCAGTCCTCATATTCCGGGATGGGTACGCCGTTACACAGCTGAAAGCCGGTAATGGTGCGCCCCTCCGCATTGGCACGGTGCAGGTCATTCTTGATCTGTCGCTCGGCCAGCCGGAGCATCTGCCGTTCCTGTACCCACTCCACCACCGGGCGGAGCCAGCAGGACAGCGCCAGCAATCCGAAAAATGCCAGAACTCCGTAGAACACAAAGGGATGTGCCGCCGCCCATTGGGGGTAAAGGCGGCCTACGCCCAGCCAGACCAGAATAGGCAGAAGTTGCAGGCGCAGGAGCAGAGCGAACACCAACCGGATTGCAAAGATAAACAGAACAAATGCAGCGAAAGCAAGAAGTACCTGTTGCAGGATCGTCATAGTAAAAACCTCCTATATTTGGTACTTCTATTATCTCATACCGCAAAAATCGTGTCAAAAAATCGAAAAACAAATCAATTCAGAAGAAATGCGGCTCAATTTGAGACACATTTCGACAGGAGACAGATATATGGAAATTAAAATACCCAAAGAAGTCCGGCAGCACAGTGAGACGATTTTCTTCGGCCTTTCTACCCGGCAGTTTGTCTGCGCGGTGCTGGCCGTGTCCGCTGCCATCGGCACCTACTTTCTGACAAGAGGAACCATCGGCAAAGAAACCGCCAGTTGGGTTTGCATCGTGGCCGCCGCGCCCTTGGCGGCAGCCGGTTTCTTCCGATACAACGGCCTAACCTTTGAACAATTCGCATGGGCATTTATCAAGTCGCAGATTTTGTGCGCGGGGCCGAGGGTGTTCCGCTCTGAAAATCTGTACTGCAAAATTCTGAGCGAAAAGGAGAAGAACATTTATGATTAAAACACTGCTTGCCGCAGACCGCAGTGAGCGGGAGCGATTCAAGATTCCCCGGAGCGTCCAGCAGTCCATCCCCGTCCAGAGGATCTACCGGGACGGTATTTGGCAGACCGGCGGCAAATTCAGCCGCACTTGGCGTTTTGCGGATATTAACTATGCGCTGGCCTCCCATGACGATCAACACAATATGTTCACTTCCTACTGCGGCGTGCTGAACAGCCTGCCCACGGACGCTACCACAAAAATCACCATCAACAACAGGCGGCTGAACGGCGCGGATTTTCGCCGCAGTATCCTGATGCGGGAGCGCGGGGACGGTCTGGATATGTACCGTCAGGAGTACAACCGCGTCCTGACCGATAAGGCCGCAGAAAGTAATGACCTCATTCAGGACAAGTACATCACGGTTTCAGTGGCCCGGAAGAACTTTGAGGAGGCCCGCACCTTCTTTCACCGGGTAGACGCTGACCTTGGGAAGAATTTCGGACGCTTGGAGAGCGGCGCAAGGGCGCTGGATAATCAGGAACGGCTGCGTATCTTCCATGATTTCTTCCGCCCCGGCGAAGAAGAACACTTCCGCTTTGACCTGAGCGATGCCATGAAGAAAGGGCATGACTTCCGGGACTACATCTGCCCGGACGGCCTGTGCTTCAAGGCAGACCATTTCGAGTTAGGCGGCAAGGTGGGCCGTGTTCTATTTTTGAGGGACTATGCCAGCTACATCAAGGATGAAATGATTTCTAAGCTATCCGACTTTCCACGAAATCTGATGCTGTCCATTGATATTCTCCCCATTCCCACCGATGAGGCCATCCGGGAGGTACAGAGCCGCATCCTCGGCATTGAAGCGGATATTGCCCGGTGGCAGCAGCGCCAGAACAGCCGCAATAACTTCACGGCCAGCATCCCCTATGAACTGGAGCAGCTGCGGGCGGAGACGAAGGAGTTTCTGGATGACCTGAGTACCCGCGACCAGAGGATGATTTTTGCGAATGTCACCATTGTTCACATGGCCGACACGCTGGAGCAGCTGGACGCTGACACGGAAACGCTGCAAGCGATCGGACTGGAGCAGGCATGTCAGTTCTCCATCCTCCGCTACCAGCAGGAGGACGGTTTGAATACGGCCTTGCCCTATGGTCTGCGCCGCATCAAAACGACCCGTACCCTCACTACTGAATCTACCGCTGTCCTAATGCCGTTCCGTGTCCAAGAAATTCAGGATGCGGGCGGCATTTATTACGGGGTCAACGCCGTGAGTAAAAACCTTTTGATCTGCAACCGAAAGAAGCTGCTGAACCCTCACGGCTTCGTGCTGGGTGTGTCGGGCAGCGGAAAATCCTTTTCTATGAAAGAGGCCATCACCTTTATTGCCCTGTCCACCAATGACGATATTATTATGATCGACGCCGAGCGTGAGTATGGCGAACTGACGCGGGCGCTGCAAGGGTCGGTATTGGAAATTTCGCCATCCAGCCCGCACCATATCAATCCGCTGGATATTAACCGGGGCTATGGAGCCGGTGAGAACCCGGTGGCGATGAAGTCCGAGCTGATGATGAGCATTTGCGAGCAGCAGATGGGCGTCGGTCAGCTGGGGGCGTACCACAAGTCCATCATTGACCGCTGCACCGCCAATATCTATCACGATTTCATCAAGAGTGGCGGTGAAGGCCAGATACCGACCCTGCCGGACTGGCGCAACGAGGTCAAGCGTCAGCCGGAGCGTGAAGCACAGGAATTGGCCCTTGCCTCTGAACTGTTCGTGGAGGGCAGCTTGAATATGTTCGCCCACGAAACCAATTTTGATATTGATAACCGTATCATTTGCTTTGACCTCTACGAGATGGGTGAGCAGCTGAAGCCCACGGCGCTGAATGTGGTGCTGGAGACGATTCAAAACCGCGTGGCGGCAAACCGGCTGGCCGGGCGGTACACATGGGTATTCGTGGACGAGGTGTATTTGTTCTTCAAATATTACTACTCCGCACAGTTCCTTTATAAGTGCTGGAAACGCTTTCGCAAGTACGCTGCGGCTATGACCGCAGCCACGCAGAATATCGAGGAGTGCCTGCACTCAGAAACGGCCCGCCTGATGCTGGCCAACAGCGAGTTTTTGATCCTGCTCAATCAGGCCGCCACTGACCGGGCGGAACTGGCAAAGCTGCTTCATATCTCAGAGACGCAGATGAGCCATGTGACGAATGTGGAGGCTGGCCACGGCCTTATGCGGATCGGCAGCTCCATCATCCCCTTTGTCAACGAGTTTCCCCGCGATGGCGCCCTCTACCGCCTGATGACCACGACGCCGGGGGACAAATGAGTGCTGTCGAAATTCGTCTCAAATTGAGACACATTAAGGGAGGGTACCAGATTGCCGAAATTTAAGGAGAAGCCTAAAATGGGCCAGCCCGAAAGCAAGCGTGCCGCTATGCTTGATCCCCGCCACCGGGCTATGCTGCTGAAGGAGAAGTACCGCCAGCAGTTGGCGGAGCGGCAGGAACCGGAATCAGATAGCGCGGAAACGCAGGCTGTCGATGAAGTAGAGGGCGCGGCCAACTGGGCGGTGGACACGGTGCAGGATCGTGCAGCGCAGGTGCCGAGGGCAAGGCAAAAGCCACCGATAAAGGAGAAATCGTCTGCGAGTATCCCGCGTGAGCGCAAAGCAAATGGGCAAACCGCCGCTTCGGGGAGAAATACCTCAAGATATATAACACCTGAAAATACAGTCCTCTCGGAGACTTCTTCCGCTGAAAAAGCAAGGCCACTGGATGAAAAGCAGCAGTTTGAAGCCCGTCGGCAGTTCGTAGTGGACAAGCAGAAAAACAAGCGGCTTTCGGAGCGGCTGGCCGTTCATTCTATGGAGGAGCCGCCTGCTTTCTATGACGCAGAATGGGAGCCGGTTTCGCCGTCAAAGACGGATACGCTGAAGCACAGCGCTTTCAAAGAGAAGAAGCGTTTTGCCGTGAACGATCATAGTAGAAACAAGCCAGAAAAGCCGCTGCCTGCTCCAAAGGTTAAGCGTACATCCTTCAAAACTGCGGCAAAGCCTATATCAGCAGCGCAGAAAACCGCTTCGCAGCAACAGATCCACCAGACTGCGGCACAGGCAAAAAAGGCTGCCAAGACAGCGGTAGAGCTATTCAAACGGACAGCTGGGATACTCCGCCGTGCCGCTGCTGCCCTAATCTCTGCCTCGGCCGGTTTCGTTGGCGGTACGGTGGTTCTGGTGGCGCTGGTGGTCATTATCATCATCGCGGCTGTGGCAAGCTCCCCCTTTGGGTTGTATTTTGCGGCAGAGCGTAACGCACCGAATACTGTGTCGGTAGCTGAGGCCGTGGCGCAGGTGAATATCGCCTACAACGCCAAACTGGAGGCGTTGCAGGTCGGGGACTATGACAGCATCGACATTCAAGGACAGGCCCCGGACTGGCCGGAGGTGCTGGCGGTCTTTGCAGCCAAAACCGCAGGCACGGATGATGGCGTGGATGTGGCCACGCTGGATGCTGACCGGGTAGCCCGTCTGACCGCTGTGTTCTGGGATATGACAGAGATCACCTCTTGGGTGGAGGCAATAGACCATCCCGGAAGTGGAGACGATGATGGCTGGACGGAGTACATTTTGCATATCACCATCACGCCGAAAACAACGGATGAAATGCGGACAGTCTACTCTTTTACCCGGTATCAGAATGAAGCCTTGGACGAGCTGTTGGCAGACCAGGCCACGCTGGCCTCACTGGCCTCCAGCCTGACGATCACCAATGCGGACGCAGTGCAAGTGCTCCAAAGCCTTCCGGCAGACCTCTCCCCGGAGCGCAAGACTGTGGTTCAGAACGCATTGACGCTCTACGGAAAAGTTTCGTACTTTTGGGGCGGAAAGAGCCTCGTGATCGGCTGGGATTCCCGCTGGGGCGAGCTGCGGCAGGTCACGGCGGCAGGCAGCTCCACCACCGGCACCTATCGGCCCTACGGGTTAGATTGCAGTGGTCTCGTGGATTGGGCCTTTTACAACGCCACGGGCGGCAGCTACATCATCGGACATGGCGGCGGCGCCACCATGCAGCACAGCTATTGCACCGATATTTCGTGGTCGGACGCACAGCCCGGTGACTTGGTGTTTTACCCAGACAATTCCCATGTTGGCATTATCTGCGGCCGGGACGAGGATGGTAGTCTGTTGGTGATCCACTGCGCCAGCGGTGCTAATAATGTGGTC
>ENA-UACB01000382-UACB01000382.1-human-gut-metagenome-genome-assembly--contig:-NODE-382-length-11511-cov-5.319047_pt1 | contig 11511 bp, 6 predicted proteins | sample MGYA00243873_ERZ654213 | MGnify/ENA primary metagenome ERZ654213 (study PRJEB26926, sample SAMN06165218) | human gut metagenome | biome: ENVO:00009003; feature: ENVO:2100002; material: ENVO:00002003...
ACGAGATCATGCCTAGTCTCGTGGGCTCGGAGATGTGTATAAGAGACAGTTCTTCTACTGCCTGCTGAAACAACTGACTGGATTTATGCGATATCAGTTTATTATGGATATCATATTTGTCTTTAAAATAAAGATAGAACGTACCCTTTGCAACCCCGGCCTGATTGACAATATCAGAGATGGACGTTTTATTGATTCCCTGCGTCATGAACAGCTGAAATGCCGTATCTAACAGTGAATCCCTTTTTATCTTCTTATTTACATCTAATTTACCCATATCAATACCTCACCTGCTTATTTTGCAGAATTCTTAATCTTTTAAATTGTACAACCAGCCTGCTCCCTTGTCAACGAATCAAAAATGACCAAAAGTCATTTTATATTTTGGTGGTTTTTCGTTATTTCGCCGAAATAATGACTTCCGGTCATTTTTATCATTTTAATATATTGACTGTTGGTCATTTTTTGAATATAATGCATTACGAAATATAAAGGATTGACTAATGGTCATTTTTGAAAGGAAGGGTTTACATGTTAAAATTAGGCAAAGGAATTGTAAAGTTCCGAATTCCAATTCTTATCATCGGAATTCTGCTCCTGATTCCTGCATTTTTCGGCATGGCAGCTACAAGAGTCAATTATGATATTCTTGCATACCTGCCATCCGACATCGACACGATGAAAGGACAGGACATTCTCCTGGATGAGTTTGGAAAAGGCGGCTTCTCCATGGTTGTTGTAGAAGGCACTACCGATCAGGAAACCGCAGAGCTAAAGAGTAAGATTGAATCTGTTGAGGGCGTTGCTGATGTTCTCTGGTATGATTCTCTGGCAGACATTTCCGTTCCAAAGGAAATACTTCCTGAGAATCTCTATGAGAAATTCAACGCAGATGATTCTACTCTGATGGTTGTCTTCTTCTCAGACTCCACATCAGCAGATAAGACCATGGATGCGATTGAGGAGATCCGGTCCGTAACCGGCAAGCAGTGCTTCGTCAGTGGTATGTCAGCCGTTGTTACCGATATTAAGAATCTGTCCGAAAAAGAAACTCCATTATACGTACTGATCGCAGTTATCCTCTGTTGTATCGTATTAGCCATCACCATGGACAGCTTCCTGGTACCGGTATTCTTCATGTTAAGTATCGGTATGGCGATTCTTTACAATATGGGAACCAACATATTCTTAGGAGAAATCTCCTATGTAACCAAGGCATTGAGCGCAGTGCTTCAGTTAGGTGTTACGATGGACTACTCCATCTTCCTGTGGCACAGCTATCAGGAACAGAAAAAACGATTTAACGGTGATAAGGAGCGTGCCATGGCACATGCCATTTCCAACACAATCACTTCCGTTGTCGGTGGTTCTGTTACAACGATCGCAGGCTTCATTGCCTTATGCTTCATGAGTTTCACACTGGGGTTGAACTTAGGTATCGTTATGGCAAAAGGTGTTATCTTCGGTGTTATCGGCTGTGCAACCCTGCTGCCTTCCATGATCCTGATCTTCGACAAGCCACTGGAAAAGACCACGCATCGTCCGATCATGCCGGACTTCTCAAAGTTCGCAGGCTGGGTAACCAACCATACGGTATTGTTTACCGCTTTGTTCCTGGTCATCCTTTTCCCTGCATTCTATGGTTACCAGCATGCATCCGTATATTATAATCTGGACTCCACACTTCCAAAAGATCTGGACAGTATTGTTGCAAATGCCAAGCTGGAAGACGACTACAATATGAGTTCTACACACATGATCTTAGTAAATGCAGATATGGAGCCAAAAGATGCTATCAATATGATGAATGAGATCAAAGCACAGGATGGTGTTACCTTCGCACTGGGCATGGATTCCATTCTCGGTCCGTCAATCCCAAGAGATGCGATTCCGGCCGATCTGATGGATACCTTAAAGAGTGAGAACTGGCAACTGATGCTGGTCGGTTCCGAATATCCAGTAGCATCCGATGATGTAAATGCACAGGTTGACATCTTAAATAATATTGTAAAGAGCTATGATGATTCCGGTATGGTAATCGGTGAGGCCAGCTGTACCAAGGATCTGATCACCATTACCGACAAGGACTTCGCAGTCGTAAATACGATTTCCATCGGTGCGATCTTCATCCTGATTGCAATCGTATTAAAATCAGTCACACTTCCAATTATCCTGGTATGTGTTATTGAGTTTGCAATCTTCATTAATATGGGTATTCCTTGCTACACCGGCACCCCGCTTCCGTTCATTGCATCGGTTGTTATCGGTACCATACAGCTTGGCTCTACCGTAGATTATGCGATTTTAATGACTACCCGTTACCGGAAGGAACGGTTCAACGGAGCTGATAAGAAGGATGCTATACAGACTGCATTAAGCACCTCCATTAAGTCCATTTTAGTCAGCGCTTTTGGATTCTTCGCTTCCACCTTCGGTGTAGGTATGTATTCCAATATTGATATGATCAGTTCTCTGTGTACCCTGATGGCACGTGGTGCTCTGATCAGTATGGTGGTTGTTATCCTGGTTCTGCCATCCATGTTCATGATCTTTGATAAGGTCATCTGCAAGACCAGCGCCGGTTTCCGCCCGAAAAAGGAGAAAACTGCCGCTTTGAATCAGCCATCCGTAAATTAGTAATCAGAATCATTGAACTGTTTAAATTTGAAAAAGGAGTGCTTAATTATGAAAAAAGGAATCAAAATTACAGCTGCAGCACTTGCAGTATTAGCTTCTGCCGGAGCAACCGGCTATTATGCAAATATAAATAAAGCAAACGCAGATGACCACGCCTCTACCGTAGAGCCAAGAACCGTATCTGCTGTTACAAGTGAGACCAGAACCGCTTCTTCCGAGAAGGCTCAGAAGGACGAAACCGTTTATGTATTATCAGACGCAAACGGTAATGTCAACAAGACCATTGTCAGCGACTGGTTAAAAAACACCGGTGCCTTAAAGAGCATTGATGATATTTCCAATCTGTCTGACATCGTAAATGTCAAGGGCAGTCAGGCCTATACAGCCGACGGCGACTCTGTCTTATGGGATGCCCAAGGTTCCGATATCTACTATCGCGGTACCACCGATAAACAGGTGCCTGTTACCATGAAGGTTACTTATACTCTGGACGGTAAAGAAATCAAACCGGAAGACTTAGCCGGCAAGAGCGGTCATGTAAAGATTCGTTATGATTATACAAATAATGAGAAACGCAGCACGATCGTCGGGGATTCCAAGGAAGACTTATACGTACCTTACCTTCTGTCCACGGTAACTTCTCTAGACAGTGATAAATTCACCAACATTGAATTATCCAACGGTAAAGTCCTCTCCGATGGCAGCAAGGTCATGGTCATGGGTGTTGCATTCCCCGGCTTAAAGGAAAGCCTGAATCTGAAGGATGATGCGGATGTTGATATCCCGGATTACTTCGAGATTGAAGCAGATGTAACCGACTTCGAAATGGAAACCTCCGTTACCGTTGCTTCCAGTGAGATCTTCAGCGAGCTGGATATTGATACAGACAGTACTGTAGATGATCTGAAGGATTCTATCAAGCAGCTTTCCGATGCATCCGAAGAATTATGTGACGGAACCAAATCACTGTATGATGGCATTAATGAGTTATCAGACGGAACCGGTTCCTTAACCGATGGTATTGATCAGCTGGCAAACGGTGTTACTACCTTAAATACAGGTGCGGCTTCCTTAACCTCCGGTGCCGATCAGGTAAATGCAGGTGCGGCTTCTCTGGCCGATGGAGCCTCTGCTCTTTCTACCGGTGCCGATTCCTTAGTCAGCGGTGCCGGAGAATTATCTGCCGGACTGGATTCCTTGAATACGAATATGAAGAGTGCCAAGACCGGTGCCGATCAGCTGGCTGCCGGAAGCGGCCAGTTAGTCGATGGTGTCGGCAAGGTCAGTACAGGTCTGACTCAGACTGCAGGCGGCCTGACCGAATTATCCGACGGCATTGATACCGCTGCCGCTGCATTACAGACATCTATCCAGTATGAAGAGACAGAAATCGCCAAGATCCTGACCGTTCATCCGGATTATGCAACCGGTGCTCCTGCTTCCGGTGACAAAACAGAAGCTGACTGGGTAACTTTCTCTAACTTATATGCCAGTGTACAATATCAGAAATCCGTATATGCCTCAATGACTACCGTACCAGAGGAGGAAGATGCCAAGACGATCAAGAAGGGTATCGTTGCCCTTCAGGCAGGTAATACAAAGCTTTCTGATGGCGTCAGCACTCTATCTGATGGTATTGATCAGGTCCATACCGGTGCTGTTTCTCTTCAGAGCGGACTTGGCCAGTTAGCTGCAGGCAGTGAGAAATTAAATACTGGTGCAACCGCTCTGTACAGTGGAGCCCAGCAAGCTTCTGCCGGAGTAAAACAGTTATCCGATGGTGCCAATCAGGTAGCTGCCGGAACCAGTCAGGTATCCGGAGGTGCAAAGCAATTGGCAGACGGAACCAGCCAGTTGGTAACCGGAGCAACTGCTCTTCAGAATGGCGGCAAGACTCTTACATCCGGTGTAGCACAGTTAAAAGATGGTGCTTCCCAGTTAAATGATGGCATGAATGAATTTAACGAAACCGGTATCCAGAAATTAAGTGAGGCGATCAACGGTGACCTCTCCGGTTATTTAGATCGTTTCAAGGCATTAAAGAATTTATCTGCTGACTATGGTACATTCTCCGGCGTAGCCGACAATATGGATGGAAAAGTAACCTTCATCTATACCACAGACAGCATTTTATCCGAATAACATTGCTGTATCCTTTCCTTTTAGTTTGCCGGGAATCCGCTGCCTATGGATTCCCGGCTTTTGATTATTGAAACCAATGTGCATGACTGCCATGGCTGTCCTTCTTTACATATAACAGATGCTCTACTTCATCCCGAAGCTCCGCTACATGCGAAATAATGCCGACCGTCTGATTCTTTCCCGTCATGCTTCGCAGCTTCTCAATTGCCAGTTGTCTGGCATCATCATCCAGAGAACCAAAACCTTCATCGATAAACAGCATTCCCATCTGGATACGTCCTACCCGCTTCTCAATGATATCTGCCATTCCGAATGCCATAGCCAATGCCGCCTGAAAAGACTCGCCGCCGGATAGGGTCTTGACATCCCGCACCTGATTTAACTCTGCACTGTAGATATCCAGATCCAGTCCTGCCTCTCCCTGTGTCTGAAGATTTTTCAGCTCCCGGCACTGCAGATATAGTCTTCCTCCGGTCATCTCCACAAGCCGCTCATTCGCCGCCCGAATCATTTCATTGAAATAATACCGCTGAATATAGGTCTGAAAGTCCAGCTTCACGCTCTGATTTAAGCGTCCGTTTGCAGTCTTACTTAAGGTCTCGTAAATACGGAACTCTCTCTCTTCCTTCCGATACTGTTCCTGCAGCTTCCGCAGCTGTCGAACCTGGGTTTCATTCGTACTCAGCCGATTCGCACTCTTCTGATATGCAACCTCTGCGAGTTGTTCCTGTTCCTCTGCGGTCTTCAATGCTTCTCTCATACCGTCCAGCTCATATGACGGTTTCTCTCCAACCTCCCGGACAGCAATCTCGTACTCCTTCTGAATATCCTTGCAGTGCTGCTCATAGCGGTTGTGTTCCTCCCGTAGCTGCTCCAGCACTCTGTGTTCCATACAGCCTTTTAAGAATGCCTCCTCTGTCTCAAACCCTGCCTCCAGCCGTCGTTGCTCATACTGCAGCCTTCTCTGCTCCGTCTCTGCTTCCAGCCGTTTTTGCTCTGTACGTTTGGCCTCCAGAATCCCAAGAATACGGTTGATTTCCGTCTGCAGCTTTTGCAAACTCTCCTCTCCGGCGGTTATCTTCTCTGTCCATGTCTTTAACTCCTGCTTTTTCCTGGTCAGCTCCTGTTCCGCCTGCTTCATATCCTCAAATACGAGTTCCTTTCTCATTCCGGCTATCTGTGCCTCCTGCTGTATGATCCGGTCATGTACGATCTGACACTCTGTCTCAAGCTTCTTTCCCTGCTGCTCATATTCCTGTACCTGCTGTTCCAGCTCCGGCAGCTCTCTGTTAACGCGCACCAGCTGTTTTCCTGCATTCTCTGTCTGTTGTCTGGCTTCTCTCCGGGCACTTAACTCCTGTTCCGCCTGTTTCTCCGTTGCTTCTAAAATCCTTCCGGCATCCGCTTTATCCAGCCAGTCTGTCAGTCCGAGTTCTTCTCCATCCTTCTGAAGCTGCTGATCCTTCAGTTTCAGTGTCTGTTGCCATGCATGGATCTCCTCGGCACACTGCTGATAGCTCTTCTCGGCAGCTTCCCTTGCCTGCTGAAAGCTCTCCAACTGCTCTTTCGAGATACTTTCCATTAACTCTGCTGCCGGATGCGGATGTTCTACCGATCCACATACCGGGCATGGACAGGCCGGCTTTAACTGTTTTGCCAGAATACCAGCCTGATTTCCTATATATTGCTCCATTGCATGCTCATAGCACGCACCTGCCTTGACTTTCTCCGCTTCTGCCGCTGCCAGCTTTGTCTGATATGCTGATTCCCTTATAGCTTCTTCCTCCCGGCTCTGCCACAGCTCCTGAAGTCTCCGAATCTTATCCAGCCGCTGCCCGGCTGTCTGCTCCATCTGATCTGCGGCCTCATACCCATTCGCCAGAATGGAAAGCTCCTGCTGCTGTTCCTTCAATTGCTGAATCCGAGCAGCGGTTTCCCCCTGCCGTTCCACTATCTGTTCCTGCCGTTGCTGCAGTTCCTGCATGATTCGGCTATCCTTCTGAAGCCCTGTCTGCAACACCTGAAGTTGCTCATATTGCTGTAGATTCTCCTCCAACTGCCGAATCTCCGGTGTCAAGCCTTCTGCCACTTCGGCGCCTTCAGCTTTTAACCGGTTCACAGCCGGCACCAGACGGTCTTTTGCCTGTGTCCGCTGCACCTGTAACTGTCCTATCTCCTCCAGTTCTTTTATACATTGCAGCTGTTCCTGCTGTTTTATTTTCCACGCATGATAATCCGGTTCTACCTGACCGGCTTTCTCCGCTGTTCGAATACGTAATAATTTCTCATTCTCCTGCGCCCTTTGAAGCTCCAGCTGCTTCAGCTGTTCCTGCAAAGCATCCCTCTGTGTGATCCATTTCAGCTCCTGCTCTGCCTGAGACAGCTTCACCTTCATCTGTGCAACCTGCTCCTTTGCGGCCTCCTGTACTTCTCTGTCTTTCTTTGCCTGCTGTCCGGATTGCTGACAGATTTCCTCCAGCATTTTCTCAACCAGCTCCGTACGATCCATGGTCTCATACTGCAGAACGGACTCCCACTCCGATACTCTTTCATATCCATCCGGCAACAGAATGCCCCGCATATAAGCCTGGTAGTGCATGCTATATTTCTTCAGCTTTTCTGTGGAAATCTTCGCCTGCTCTTGCAATTGATCCTGGATTCTTGCATAAATCTCTGTATCAAAAAGCTCCTTGAAAATCTCCTTTCGTTCCTTTGATGATGCAAATAGCAGCTGCGTAAATTTTCCCTGTGCGATCATTACGATGGACGAAAACTGCTTGGCTGTGATTCCGATTATTTCTATGATCTTACGGTTGATCTCCTGCTTTTTCCCGCGATACATAGTGCCGTCCGGCAGCTGCAGTTCCACACCCGCCTTCTCCTCTGTCAATGCATAATTACCATCCTGATTCCGCCGTTTGCTCTGCCTCTTATAGGTTGGATTCCGTTTAATCACATAGGCCTCTCCCCGATATTCAAACTCCAGCTTTACATAGGTCGGTGTATCCGCATCCGCATACTGGCTCCGCATCATGCCGCCATCCCGGACTCTGCCGCTGGTTTCCTCAAACAATGCATAACTGATTGCATCCAGAATCGTTGTTTTGCCTGCACCGGTATCTCCGGAAATCAGAAACAGCTCTCCCTGTACTCCGCGAAAATCAATGATTTCCTCGCCGGAAAAGGAACCAAATGCCGATAATATAAGCCGATTGATTTTCATTCCTGCACCTCCTTTGCTGCCTCCAGACAGATACGGTCAAACACTGCCCGTTCCTCCTCATGCATCGGTCTGCCCGTCATCTTCTCAAAAAATACTGCAAACGCTTCCTGTGGTACCAGCTCCCGGATTTTCTCATCCTCTGCTTCCTCTGTTTCCAGTTTCATCCGCATACAGTCCAGTTCTAACTCCAGTAGGTGATGCAGATATTTCTCCAGCTGCTCCTTCGGCCGGTAAATCTCCGCATCATCCGTCAATGCAACACTGACATAATCCTCAGCCAGATTACCTTCCTCCTGCACCGCCATGTGAATGATTTCCTCTATTGTTCCCGTCACCTTCTGTACATTCCGCAGGGGGATTAGCGGAACCTGACGAATTTCAGGACCGGTATTCTTATCTGCTAATGTCACTATCGTAATCCCCTTTTTATGATTGCATTCACTGACCGAATATTTCAGTGGTGTCCCGGAATAACGGATCCACGGCTTTCCCACCTGCTGTGCGCCATGAATATGCCCCAGTGCCGCATAATCAAACTGCTGCAGGATTCCACTGTCAATGACCTCCAGTCCGCCGACCTGCAGCCGTGCAAGCTCGGAATCACATACCTCTGTCTTGCTTCCGCTTCCCTGATAGAACTGATGGGAGACGATTACATTTCTCTGTGTCCGATCTAAAGACTCCCGATCCAGCAGAAACTGAACTGCCTCCTGATAGGTCCGGATTTCCTCGCCATCCTGCAATAACCTTCCTCGCAGATCACCCGGCTTTGTAAACGGAAGCAGGTAAAAATTTACAGGCCCATATTCGTCCTCCAAACTGATTTTTTTCAGAAACTCATCCTGCGTCTGCGGCGGCATGGTTGATATATATATGTGATGGCGTTCCAAAAAGCCGGAAGCAAAGTCCAGCCGCTCCGGTGAATCATGATTTCCTGCAATGATCAGTACCGTCATTGTTCCCGACAACTCATCCAAATCTGTCAAAAAGTCATCAAATAACGAAAATGCCTCTCCGGACGGTGCAGATTTATCATAAATATCACCGGCAATCAGCAATACATCCGGTGCCTCCTCTTTCATCACTTCTACAATTTGTTTCAGAATATAACGCTGATCCTCTGCAAGACTATAGCCTTTTAGATACTTGCCGATATGCAGATCTGAAATATGTGCAATCTTCATGGCTGTTATCTTCTCCTTTTCTTATACCTGTCACTCTTTTACTTTATTCCCATATGTTTTATTTCTTCTGCTTTTCAGTCTAGCATAAAATGAGGGGACTGCAAAGTGGATATGCGATTTGACATTTTAATTTGTTTCATATAGAATAGGGGTGTTTCAATTGAGGAGTCGGCTTATAGAAAGGATATAGTATGCCATCACTTTATGCACATTATCGATTTGGAAAAGAATTATGTATGTCTCTGCCGGAACCGGCACGCACATATGCACTTCGATATCGGGAACTCTTTGAACTGGGGCTTCAGGGACCGGATATTTTATTTTTTTACCATCCCTTTTACCATAATTATGTAAATACCCTTGGTTATCAGATTCATGACTGGAAGGGACGTAAGTTTTTTCAGGCGGCCCTTCGCACGATTCGCAGCAGAAGGAACCGCGGTGCATCGATTGCTTATATTACCGGTGTTGCCTGCCACTATGCACTGGATCTGGTCTGCCATCCTTATATCGAAAGTCTCGTAAGATATGAGCACAAGAATCATTGTGCGATCGAGGGAGCCTTTGAACGGTATCTGATCGTTGAAGAGGATCATCTGCCACCGAATTATCTGGTGACAGGTTCCATTAAGATCAACCCGGAGAATGCTATGATTGTAAGACAGTTCTACGGTAAAACAACCGGTAAACAGATCCGCAATGCGGTCTACGCCATGAAGTTTTTGAACGACGCCCTCCGGATGCGGAACAATCATCCGCTCAAGCGGTTTTTACTCTTCGTTTTACGGCTGCTCGGAAAGTATAACAATATCGCAGGTATGATCATTACTCCGGATCCACAGCCGGAATATAAAGAAAGCAACCGGATTCTCCGCATGAAATATGACGAAGCTAAACCGGTTGCTCTTGCATTGATCTCTGAGCTGTTGACCTGTATTCAGTCAGGGGAACCACTGGGACGTAACTTCAATCCAACCTTCTGTGGCTGATATCGTCCCGCTCGTTTCCAATCATTATTTATTCAGAATTGCATCTGCCAATGCGGAAAGCTGCGGCAGATTTTCTGTTTTTAAAGTAGATTTAATCGTAACTATCGGTTCTACGATTTCAATCTCTTTGCATTCCTCCAGAGCTTTCTTCATCACTCTGCCTGCAGACGGTGCCCAGGAACCATTCTCGATCAGTCCCACGGTCCGTTTCTGATATGCCTTTGCTTTCAAATGATTTAAGAACGTCTCCATACAAGGAAATACTCCCGCATCATAGCTGGCAGCTGCCAGAATCATTCTATCATAGCGGAACGCATCTGCTACAACGGCTGCCACATCTGCCCGTGCCAGATCGTAAAGGACTACATTCTCTGCACCCTTTTCCTCCAGAATGGAAGCCATCTTTTTCGCTGCGATCTCCGTATTACCATGAATAGACGCATATGCAATCAGAATGCCTTTCTCCTCCGGCTGATAGGATGCCCATGTCTGATATTTCTCTATGTAATGTGATAAATCACCGGTCAGAACCGGACCATGCAACGGACAAATCGTCCGGATATCCAAGCCTGCCGCCTTCTTTAATAATGTGGTAACCGGTCCACCATATTTGCCAACAATATTTATGTAATATCTTCTTGCATCGTCATCCCAGTCGGTCTCGGCATCCGAATCACCGAACCGTCCGAATGCATCTGCGGAAAACAACACCTTCTCTGTCTCCTCATACTCTACCATAACCTCCGGCCAGTGTACCATCGGTGCCATCACAAAATGAAGGGTATGATTTCCAAGTTCCAGCGTGTCGCCTTCTTTTACCACAACCTGTCTGCCTTCCAGATCTGCATCAAAGAACTGGCTGATCATCTGCATGGTTTTTACATTTCCAACTACTTTTGTCTCTGGATATAACTCCAGAATTCTCTGGATATTGGCACAATGATCCGGTTCCATATGCTGTACGACAAGGTAATCTAATTTCCCGCCGTTTAATGCATAAGCTACATTTTCAATAAATTGTTCGGATGCGGATGCATCTACTGTATCCATCAGGGCATTCTTCTCATCTTTAATCAGATATGCATTATAGGATACCCCTCTTGGAATCGGGAATAAATTCTCGAATAAGTTTAATCTTCTGTCATTTGCGCCCACCCAGATCACGTGATCTGTTACATTTCTTGTACATTTCATAGTTCATTCCTCCTCGTCACATAATATCACATTTTTTACCACATTAACGCACAAACTTTTAGAATTTACGCATTATTTTTAATACAATTTTTCCAGTATTCCGATCTGTCTCTTATACACATCTGACGCTGCCGACGATAAG
>ENA-UACB01000400-UACB01000400.1-human-gut-metagenome-genome-assembly--contig:-NODE-400-length-11209-cov-4.463780_pt1 | contig 11209 bp, 8 predicted proteins | sample MGYA00243873_ERZ654213 | MGnify/ENA primary metagenome ERZ654213 (study PRJEB26926, sample SAMN06165218) | human gut metagenome | biome: ENVO:00009003; feature: ENVO:2100002; material: ENVO:00002003...
CTGGGCGGCGTGCTGGGCTGCTTCTTCATCCGGGAACCGGACCTGCCCCGGGGCCAGGGCAGCTATTTTGCCAACATTCTGTACGGCTTCCGTCCCGCCGTTGTCCGGGACAACCCGCAGCTGTATCTGTCCCTGGCGGCTCTGGGCGTATACTGCATGAGCCAGCAGGTGTATATGCCCTACCTCATTATCTATATCCAGCGGTTCCTGGGCATCACGGACTATACCCTCCTGCTGGCGGGGGTGCTGATCGTCAGCTCCGTGCTGTCGGTGCTGGCCGGGCGGCCCATCGACCGCTTCGGGAAGCTCCGCTGCCTGGTCCCGGCGGGGATCCTGGGCTTTGCGGGGCTGGTGCTGATGTACTTCGCCCGGAGCCAGTGGTTCGTCCTGGCGGCGGGCATCGTGATGCTGGGCGGCGGCATGGTGGTCTCCGCCTGCTGCAGCGGTCTGATCCGGGACTATACCCCCGCCGGAAAGGCCGGCCTGTTCCAGGGCATCCGCATCGTGTTCCAGGTGCTGCTGCCCATGGTCACGGGGCCGTATATCGGCGCGGCGGTGATCCGGGGCACCGGCATGACCTATGAGGACCTGGGCACCGTGAAGCAGGTGCCCACGGCGGAAATTTTCCTGGCGGCAGCCGCCGCCCTGGTACTGCTGGCCATTCCGGCGGCTCTGCTGAAGCGGAAGGAGACGGTAAAATGACGGCGCTTTACACCCCCTGGGGGGAGCATCCGGACAAAACCTGCCCGCTGCCGGAGTACCCCCGGCCCCAGCTGCGGCGGGACAGCTATCTCTGCCTCAACGGCCTGTGGGACTACACCGTGGAGGACGGCGACGAGTATTCCCGCCGCCGCAGCGGAAAGATATTGGTGCCCTTCTCGCCGGAGAGCCTGCTGTCCGGCTGTGATTTCCGGCTGGAAAGCGGCGAGACCCTGTGGTATGAGCGGACCTTTACCCTGCCGGAGGGCTTCCGCCGGGACCGGGTGCTGCTGCACTTCGGCGCGGTGGATCAGTGCTGCCGGGTGCTGGTAAACGACCGCCCCGTGGGGGGCCATCAGGGGGGCTATCTGCCCTTCACCCTGGACGTCACCGGCGCTCTGGTTCCCGGGGAGAACCGCCTGACCGCGGCCGTCACCGACGACCCCGACGGCGGGGTCCACGCCTTCGGCAAGCAGCGCCGGAACCGGGGCGGCATCTGGTACACCGCCCAGAGCGGCATCTGGCAGACGGTATGGCTGGAGAGCGTGGCGGAGAACTACATTCACTCCCTGCGGCTGACCCCGGACTATGACGAAAAAGCCCTGCGCTATGCCGTCCGGGCCGATGACCCCGCCGGAGCCCGGATCACGGTGCTGTGCGGCGGTCAGGTCATTGCCCGCAGCTGGGCCGATGAAAAGGGCCTGGGCGTGTGCCCCATTCCGGCGGAGCACTTCCGCCCCTGGAGCCCGGAGGACCCGTATCTGTACGATCTGGAGGTGACGCTGCCCTCCGGCGACCGGGTGGAAAGCTACTTCGGTATGCGGAAATTCTCCGTTATGGAGCATCAAGGCCGCCGGGTGCTGGCCCTGAACGGCCAACCCTACTTCCAGTCGGGCCTGCTGGACCAGGGCTACTGGTCCGACGGGCTGTACACCCCTCCGGCGGACGAGGCCATGGTCTGGGACATTCAGACCGCCCGGGACATGGGCTTCAATATGCTGCGCAAGCACATCAAGATCGAGCCGCTGCGGTGGTACTATCACTGCGACCGCCTGGGGATCATCGTGTGGCAGGACCTGGTGTCCTGCTTTGAGCGCTGGCAGACCCTGACCATGCAGGTGCTGCCCTTTCTGGGCGTCCACCTGAAGGACCGCCCCTCCGGGCGGCTGGGCCGGGCCGGGGAGCCTGGACGCCGGCAGTTCCTGCGGGACATGGCCGACACGGTGGACCTGCTGTATAACTGCGTGTGCCTGGGCCTGTGGGTGCCCTTCAACGAGGGCTGGGGCCAGTTCGATGCCCTGGCCGTCACGGACCGGCTGCGGGCCCTGGACCCCACCCGGCCCATCGACCACGCCTCCGGCTGGCACGACCAGGGCGGCGGCGACCTGAAAAGCCGCCATGTGTACTACCGCCCCGTGCGCCTGCGGGGGGACGGACGGCGGGTGCTGGCCCTGACGGAATTCGGGGGCTACAGCCTGCAATGCCCGGGACACCTGGCCTCGGACAAAAAATTCGGCTACCGCATGTATGACCATGCGGCAGCCTGGATGGACGCGGTGGAGCGCCTGTATGAAACGGAGGTCCTGCCCCTGATCGAAAGCCAGGGCCTGTCGGCGGCGGTGTATACCCAACTGTCCGACGTGGAGGACGAGGTCAACGGCCTGGTGACCTACGACCGCCGCCTGTGCAAAATGGACCCCGCCCGCATGCGGAAAATCAACAGTAAACTGCGCTTTTAGCGCAATATATTGCCGAAAATCGCGCCCCCCCTATGTAGCAAAAGCCTCGCAGAGCTTGCCGCCCGCGGCAGACTGCAACCCCTTTGTTCAAAAAGTGGTTCCACCACTTTTTGAACAAAACTCAAAGCACCCACTGCAAAAGCAGCAGCAGGCCGAAGCCCGGCAGGCCCAGCACGCCGATCAGCAGTCCGTTGAACAAGTTGAGCCCCAGCTGAAGCCCCGGGGCCAGGCGGCCCAGCAGCCACAGGGCCCCGAAGCCCAGGGCCGCGTTGCCTGCCACCCGGAAGACCAGCTTCAGGGGGCTTCTGGCCAGGCGCAGCACCCCCAGCAGCATAAACAGTCCCCCCACGCCCAGGGCGAGCTTTTCTAAGACGGACACGCGGTGCCTCCCTTCATGGCGGCTGCCGCCGCGCAGGGCTCCTGACCCAGCTGGGCCTTGATGCACCGCAGCAGATAGTCGCTGCGGGCCTTCAGGGCGTTGATCTCATAGATGCTGGCCTCCACCAGCTCCGGGGCCGTGACAAAGTTGAACTTGTCATAGGCGTTGCGCAGAGCCTGGTTGGTCTGGTGCAGCTCCTGCCGCAGCTCCTCCAGCGTGGGGGAAACGGCCTGATTTTTCTTCTTTTCCATGGTGATCCCTCCTGGCATATGCCTGTAACCTATTTGTACGGTTATTTTGGACAGATATGACAGGCTTTAACCCGGGGGACAAGCAAAAATTTCCGGGAGGTGCGGAGAATGCACGAGGAATACATGCGCCAGGCCCTGGACCTGGCCCGGCAGGCCGCCGCCTGCGGCGAGGTGCCAGTGGGCTGCGTCATCGTCAAGGACGGCGCGGTGGTGGGCCGGGGCCGCAACCGCCGTGAGGAGCGCCAGGCCGCCTGGTCCCATGCGGAGATGGAGGCCATGGCCCAGGCCAACCGCGCTCTGGGCACCTGGCGGCTGGACGGCTGCACCCTGTATGTGACCCTGGAGCCCTGCCCCATGTGCGCCGGGGCCATTCTCAACGCCCGGGTCAGCCGGGTGTATTTCGGGGCCCGGGACCGGGAGATGGGAGCCTGCGGCGGGGTGATGAACCTGTTCATGGAGGACTTCCCCCATCCCCCCGCCCTGGTGGGCGGCGTGCTGGAGGAGGAATGCGCCCGGGTCCTGCGGGAATTTTTCCGGGTCCTCCGGGAAAAGTAAAATTTCCCTTATTTTCCCGTTGACAAAACCGGGAAAAGTGGCTATATTATGTCATATCGAGTGCAAATGCAGTGATGGGGACCAGTAGCGCTCCCTCCCGATGCCAAGAGAGCCGCCGTTTGGTGCAAGGCGGCCACGGGGGAAGCCGCGAATATCACCCCGGAGCATCCGGCTGAAACGACTTTTCGGATTAGGTGCGGACGGCGGAGGGCCGTTATCATCCCTCGCCCACGGATGGTGGGGCAGAGCGGCTGCGCCCCGGCGCGGCAACAAGAGTGGTACCGCAGAGGTTTTCCGGCCTTTGTCTCTTATGGGAGACAAGGGCCTTTTATTTTTTGCAATATAAAATGTCATGTTTATAATGGAGGTAACACATGGAGTACAAAAAGACGCTGAATATGCCCAAGTCCGGCTTTCCCATGCGGGCGGGCCTGCCCAAGCGGGAGCCGGAGATGCTGCGCTACTGGGAAGAGCTGGACCTTTACAACGAGCTGCTGAAGAAGAACGAGGGCAAGCCTCTGTTCTCCCTCCACGACGGCCCTCCGTTCTCTAACGGCGCGCTGCACATGGGCCACGCTTTGAACAAGTCCCTGAAGGACTTTATTACCCGTATGTACGCGATGCGCGGCTACTATACCCCCTATATCCCCGGCTGGGACAACCACGGTATGCCCATCGAGTCCGCCATCATCAAGCAGAACAAGCTGAACCACAAGGCCATGAGCGTCTCTGAGTTCCGCAGTGCCTGCCATGAGTTTGCCGACCACTACATCGATGTCCAGCGCGACGGCTTCAAGCGCATGGGCGTGGTGGGCGACTGGGAGCACCCCTACAAGACCATGGATCCCGGCTTCGAGGCCCAGGAGGTCCGTGTGTTCGGCAGAATGTACCAGAACGGTCACATCTACAAGGGCCTGAAGCCCGTGTACTGGTGCCCCCACGACGAGACGGCTCTGGCCGAGGCGGAGATCGAGTATAAGGATGATCCCTGCACCACCGTCTATGTGAAGTTCCCCATGCATGACGATCAGGGCAAGCTGGGCCATCTGGACCACAGCAAGCTGTACTTCGTGATCTGGACCACCACCGTCTGGACCCTGCCCGGCAACCTGGCCATCGCCCTGCACCCCGACGAGAGCTACGCCGTGGTGAAGGCCCCCAACGGCGAGCTGTATATCATGGCCGAGGCTCTGACGGGGAAGGTCATGGGCATCGGCGGCTTCGACAGCTATGAGATCGTGGAGACCCACCCCGGCTCCTTCTATGAGAATATGCTGGCCAGCCATCCCTTCCTGCCCAAGACCAGCCGCCTGGTGCTGGCGGACTATGTCACCATGGACTCCGGTACCGGCTGCGTCCACACCGCACCCGGCTTCGGTGCCGACGACTATGTGACCTGCAAGCGCTACGGCATGGACATGGTAGTGCCCGTGGACGATCAGGGCAAGCACACCGCCTACGCCGGCAAGTACGAGGGCATGACCACCGATGCGTCCAACCCCGTCATCCTGCAGGATATGAAGGACAACGGCACTCTGTTCGCCAGCGAGGACATCGTCCACAGCTACCCCCACTGCTGGCGCTGCAAGCAGCCCATCATCTTCCGTGCCACCCCCCAGTGGTTCTGCTCCGTGGACAGCTTCAAGGACGAGGCCATCGCCGCCTGCGAGGACGTGCGCTGGGTGCCCGCCTGGGGCAAGGACCGTATGCGCTCCATGATCCTGGAGCGCACCGACTGGTGCATCAGCCGCCAGCGCCGCTGGGGCCTGCCCATCCCGGTGTTCTACTGCAAGGACTGCGGCAAGCCCATCTGCACCGACAAGACCATCGACGCCATCGCCAATATCTTTGAAAAGAAGGGCTCCAACGCCTGGTTCGAGATGGAGGCGGAGGATATGCTGCCGGAGGGCTTCACCTGCCCCCACTGCGGCAAGAACGCCGGCTTCGAGAAGGAGACCGACACCCTGGACGGCTGGTTCGACTCCGGCTCCACCCACTACGCCGCCATGGAGCGGGACCAGGGCTTCTGGCCTGCCACCATGTATATCGAGGGTCTGGACCAGTATCGCGGCTGGTTCCAGAGCTCCCTGCTGGTGGCCGTGGGCGCTCTGGGCCGGGGCGCGCCCTTCAAGGAGTGCCTGACCCACGGCTGGACCGTGGACGGCCAGGGCCGCGCCATGCACAAGTCCCTGGGCAACGGCATGGACCCCGCCGAGATCTTCAACAAGTACGGCGCCGATCTGCTGCGTCTGTGGGCCGGCAGCTCCGACTACCATGTGGACGTCCGCTGCTCCGACGAGATCTTCAAGCAGCTGAGCCAGAACTACCTGAAGTTCCGCAACACCGCCAAGTTCTGCCTGGATAACCTGACCGGCTTCGACGCCGATCATCTGGTGGAGCCGGGCGAGATGCTGCCCCTGGACAAGTGGGCCATCACCCGCCTGAACGACCTGCTGACCAAGGCTTATGCCGCTTATGACAACTACGAGTTCCATGTGGTGTCCCACATGATCAACGACTTCTGCGTGGTGGACCTGAGCTCCTTCTACTTCGATATTCTCAAGGACCGCCTCTACTGCGACGAGGCCGAGGGCCTCTCCCGCCGCAGCGCCCAGACCGCCCTGTTCCTGATCCTGGACGCTATGACCCGCCTGTTTGCCCCCATCCTGGCCTTTACCTGCGATGAGATCTGGCTGGCCATGCCCCATCGCTCCTGCGATGACGCGCGCAACGTCCTGTTCAACGAGATGGTGCTGCCCTATAACGGCTACGCCCTCTCCGAGGACGAGATGGCCCGCTGGGCCCGTATCGCTGCCCTCCGCACCGCCGTCAACGGCGCGCTGGAGACCGCCCGTGCCGACAAGACCATCGGCAAGAGCCTGGAGGCTGAGGTGGACCTGACCGTTACGCCGGAGGATGGCTTCCTGGCATCCATGGACGCCGCCCAGGTGGCCGATCTGTTTATCGTCTCCCAGGTCCGCGTGGACGTGGACGCGGAGCAGAAGGTGGCCGTTCGCCCCGCCAACGGTGCCAAGTGTGCCCGCTGCTGGAAGGTCCTGCCCACCGTGGGCAGCGACAGCGAGCACCCCGACCTGTGCCCCCGCTGCGCCGCCGTGGTCAAAAAGCTCCCCGTCATCGAGTAAAAGACGCATAAAAAAGAAACCGCCCTCCAGGGCGGTTTCTTTTTTATTCCTTCACCTGTTTCATGGACAGGCTGATGCGGTGCTTTTTCTCGTCCACGTCCAGCACCAGCACCTTCACGATGTCGCCTACGGCCACCACCTCGGAGGGGTGCTTGATGAACCTGCTGCACACCTGCGAGATGTGTACCAGCCCATCCTGATGCACGCCAATGTCCACGAATACGCCGAAGTCGATCACGTTCCGCACCGTGCCGGTGAGCACCATGCCGGGCTTCAGGTCCTTCATGTCCAGCACATCGGTGCGGAGGATGGGTGCCGGCAGGTCGCTCCGCAGGTCGCGTCCGGGCTTCATCAGCTCCTTCACCACGTCCCGCAGTGTGGGCACGCCCACGCCGATCTCTTCGGCTATCTTTGCCTCGCCCATGGCCTGCACTTTCCGCATCAATCCGTCCACCGCGCCCCGGCGCACGTCTTCGTCGCCGCAGCCGCACAGGGCCAGCAGCTTCTCCGCCGCCCCATAGCTCTCCGGGTGTACGCCGGTGTTGTCCAGCACGTTTTTGCTCTCCGGCACCCGCAAAAAGCCCGCGCACTGCTCATAGGCCTTGGGCCCCAGCTTCGGCACCTTCAAAAGGCGCTTCCGGTCCGGGAAGGCGCCGTTGGCCTCCCGGTACGCCACGATGTTCTTCGCCGTGGTGCCGTTCAGCCCGGATACATAGCCCAGCAGGCTGGCGCTGGCGGTGTTCAGGTCAACACCCACGGCGTTGACGCAGTCCTCCACCACGCCGCATAGTGCCTCGTCCAGCCGCTTTTGCGGCATATCGTGCTGGTACTGCCCCACGCCGATGGCCTTGGGGTCGATCTTCACCAGCTCCGCCAGCGGGTCCTGTAACCGCCGGGCGATGGAGATGGCCGAGCGCAGGTTCACGTCGTAGTCCGGGAACTCCTCCGCCGCCAGCTTGCCGGCGGAGTACACCGACGCGCCCGCCTCGTTGACGATCATATAGCTGACGCCCGGAAGGCCCCGCAGCATCTCCACCGTCATCTGCTCTGTCTCCCGGCTGGCGGTGCCGTTGCCGATGGCGATGTGCGCCACGCCGTGTTTTTTGCACAGGGCCGTCAGCTTGGCGATGGCCTCCCGCTTCTGGCGCTCGCCGTAGGTGGGGTAGACCACCGTGGTGTCCAGCACCTTGCCGGTGCCGTCGATGACCGCCACCTTGCACCCGTGGGCATAGCCGGGGTCCAGCCCCATGGTCACGTGGCCCTTTACCGGCGGCTGGAGCAGCAGCGGCTTCAGGTTCAGCGCGAACTGTCCGATAGCGCCCTCGTTGGCGCTATCCGTCAGGGCGGACCGCGCCTCGCGCTCCAGCGACGGATAGATCAGCCGGTCATAGGCGTCCTCACAGGCGGCCTTGATGAATTCCATGGCCGCCGAGCCGGGCTTTACCACCGCCCGCCGCAGTGCCGGCAGCGCGGCCTCCCGGTCCAGCAATACCGTGACGGAGAGCAGCCCCTCTTTTTCGCCCCGGTTGATAGCCAGGATCTGGTGCCCCGCCAGCTTGGGAATGGCCTGTTCAAAGTCGTAGTACAGCCGGTACACGCTGTCCTCATCCGTGGCGGCAAGGCTCCTCAGCCGTCCCTGCCGCATCAGCAGGCCCCGCAGTGCCTTGCGGATGTCCGCGTCGTCGCTGATGATCTCCGCGATGATGTCGTTGGCGCCCTGCAATGCGTCGGCCGCGGTCTCCACGCCCTTCTCCGGATCGATGTACGCCTGTGCGGCTGCCTCCGGCGCGGGACAGTCCTTCTCCTGCGCCAGCAGCAGCTGCGCCAGGGGCTCCAGCCCCTTCTCCCGGGCCACCGTGGCGCGGGTGCGCCGCTTTTGCTTGTAGGGGCGGTACAGGTCCTCCACCTCCGCCAGCGTGGCGGCGCTGTCGATGGCCGCCGTCAGTGCTTCGGTCAGCTTGCCCTGTCCCTCGATGGCGGACTTGACCTCCTGCCGCCGCTTGTCCAGGTTCCGCAGGTATTGCAGCCGGTCCTCCAGCTTCCGCAGGATGGTGTCGTCCATGGAGCCGTGCTGTTCCTTACGGTAGCGGGCGATGAACGGAATGGTGCTGCCCTCGTCCAGCAGGGCGATAACGTTTTCCACGTACTGGACCGGCTGGCCCAGCTCCGATGCCAATATCTGTGCGATGCTCTGCATATGTGCTCCTTTCAGAAAGCTGTGCCCGCGCACGGCGCGGGCACAGACGCTTATTTACTTGTGATACAGGCTCTTGACCTCATATTTCGCCTCGCAGCTGACGTTGATGCCCAGCCGCTTATACAGCTTGGCGTCCTCCTCGGAGATGATGACCGAGAAGTGGGCCTCGCAGCCCCGCAGGTTCTTCAGCTGCGCCTGCACCATGGCCGCCAGGGGGTTCGTCAGGCCGGAGATCGCCAGCGCGATCAGCACCTCGTCCGAGTGCAGCCGGGGATTTCGGTGGCCCAGGCAGCCGGTCTTCATGGCGCTGATAGGTTCGATCACCGACGAGGGGATCAGGTCCAGCTTGTGGTCGATGCCCGCCATCTTCTTCAGCGCGTTCAGCAGCAGCGCCGCCGACGCGCCCAGCAGGGGGGAGGTCCGCCCGGTCACCACGCTGCTGTCCGGCAGCACCATGGCGCCCGCCGGTTTGCCGGTGGCCTCCGCCTTTTCCAGCGAAGCCGCCACCGCCGGGCAGATGTCCGGCGTCACGCCGGCCTGCTGCATCACCAGCTCCAGCTTCCGCACCACGCACTCGTCCGCCTGCCCCTTGGCCCGTTCCACGCACCCGGTGTAGTACCGGCGCAGGATCTCCATCCGGCTGGCCTCCTGGCACACCGCGTCATCCACGATAGCGAAGCCCGCCATGTTCACGCCCATGTCCGTGGGGGACTTGTAGGGGCACTCGCCCTGGATCATCCGGAACATGGCCGCCAGCACCGGGAAGATATCCACGTCCCGGTTGTAATTCACCGTGGTCTTGCCATAGGCCTCCAGGTGGAACGGGTCGATCATGTTCACGTCGTTCAGGTCCGCCGTGGCCGCCTCATAGGCCAGGTTCACCGGGTGCTTCAGTGGCAGGTTCCAGATGGGGAACGTCTCGTACTTGGCGTAGCCCGCCCGGATACCCCGCCGGTTGTCGTGGTACAGCTGGCTCAGGCAGGTGGCCATCTTGCCGCTGCCGGGGCCGGGGGCCGTCACCACGATCAGCGGCCGCGTTGTTTCGATATATTCGTTCTTGCCCAGGCCCTCGTCGGACACGATGTGCGCCACGTCCGAGGGATACCCGGCGATGGGATAGTGCTTATAGCTCTTCACGCCAAGGGCACTCAGCCGCTTGATAAAGGCGTCCGCCGCCGGCTGGCCGGCGTACTGGGTGATGACCACGCTGCCCACATAGAAGCCCAGCCCCCGGAATACGTCGATCAGCCGCAGCACGTCCACGTCGTAGCTGATGCCCAGGTCGCCGCGCATCTTGTTCTTCTCGATGTCCCCGGCGCAGATGGCCACCACGATCTCCACATCGTCCTTCAGCGTCTGCAGCATCCGTATCTTGCTGTCCGGCTGGAACCCCGGCAGCACACGGGAGGCGTGATAGTCGTCAAACAGCTTGCCGCCGAACTCCAGATACAGCTTGCCGCCGAACTGGGCGCGCCGCGCCGTGATGTGCTCCGCCTGTAATTGCAGGTACTTTTCGTTGTCAAATCCGATCTTCACCCTGATCCACCTCTGTCGCTCCAAAATATCGTCTGCTATTATACAATATCTTGTGGGGCAGGGGAAGAAGAAATCACAACTTTCCCGGGGGAAAATGTGACGAACTTTGCCCGTGTTTTTTGGCAAAACCCACCGTTGCTTTTTGCTTCCGGCGGGGGTATACTAAAAATTACCCCCATTTTGCAGGAGGAGTGTCTATGCGTTTTCACGTTATCTGGCGCAAGAGCCATGAGCCGGAGGAGGCCTATCGCGACTTCTTCGAGACAAACGATATTTACGAGGCCAAGGATTTTGCCATGCGCCTGGCCTTTGACGAGACGAACTGCGTCTACGTCCGCGACGAGAAGCGGGACGAGATCGTCCGCGACTTCGACGCGGAGGTCTACCGCTGAAGCTCATAAACCAACCGCCTCCGGCCATACTAAGGCCGGAGGTGATTTTTATGCCCAAACGCAAGCGCAGTCGGGAGGGCTTTCCCTATGACGCTACACCGGACGTCCACCACTTTCCCGGCGTACCGCGCAGCAGCTTCGACCTGGTGAATATGTACGGCACCTATAACATTCAGCCCACATCTGACACGGAGAACACCTTTCCCCTCATCGCCCCCGGCCTGCCCAAGGCCTACCGGAACATGAAGCTGGACAAACACGACCTGGAGCCGTGAACCGCAGAAAGCCGCATGGCGCGAGCGCGCCATGCGGCTTTCC
>ENA-UACB01000410-UACB01000410.1-human-gut-metagenome-genome-assembly--contig:-NODE-410-length-11087-cov-6.313180_pt1 | contig 11087 bp, 10 predicted proteins | sample MGYA00243873_ERZ654213 | MGnify/ENA primary metagenome ERZ654213 (study PRJEB26926, sample SAMN06165218) | human gut metagenome | biome: ENVO:00009003; feature: ENVO:2100002; material: ENVO:00002003...
TCGTCATCGGCAATCCGTTGGGCCAGTCCCGCCCAATCTTCGCCGATAGAACATATCTGCACCCTCTCTCGCACGATGTCGGGATGCTTCCAATACACATAAGTGCGCGTAGCCCGAGCCCGTTCTTCCGCGAGTTTGATGTTGCGTTCCAACATGCCCTCGGGAGATGCCGACGCGATGATGACAATGGAATCGAGATTATCCCTGACTTCCGGTCTGTTAAGCATGGTGTCGAGTTTGGCGAGCGACTCCTCGTTTGTCAGATACTTCTTTTCGAGCAGAGACCGGTCGAAACGGAAATACAGACGAATGATCGCGCTCGTATCCCTCCGCAGGGATAAATCGGATACGGCATGTTGCGCATGGCTGTCATTCAGACAACAAACGCACGCCAGCATCAATAAGAATATCTTCCGTCGCAACTCCATTGGACCTGTTTCGATAAAGTTTCTAAAAATTCCAATCCATCTCTGCCTTTGAGTTTTTCCTCCGCTCTCTTTTCGCTTTTGTAGGCCCGCATGACGAACCAGCGGGCTGTTTCCGATTCCTTCCGTATTGGGCGAGACGATATCTATACATGTTTATACTTGTTTTTCAATCAATCAGGGCGCATACCCGTAGTTCATGCCAATAGGTGTATTAATATGTATTACAATCGTTTATATCACCCCTCCCGGAATATCAATCATCTATTCCGTAAATCCGTAAAAAGATATTCTGCTCGTTTTACGCCCTTTCTCTCCGCAAGAGAAAGAGCGACGGATATAATATGTAACTATCTGGTAAACAAACGGAAATCACACTCAACGGGCGGTTTATTTATATAACATTGTTGGATAAAAACCTTTCGGCGAGTTCAGCAGCCGAAAATTTCATCCGTTTTATACCGTTATTTCCATTAAATTACATAACTTTGTGTTTGTCAATATTTCTCTTGCGGAGAGAAGCAGTCTGTTTCACAACATTTTTCTTTCTACTCTCCCTATCAATCAGTCGGAATCATCCATCGAAAATGTCTCTCTGCTCCATTTTTACCGGTTGCAAGCCGTTTGCGATTTCCTTTGGAGGATTCCGTCAGCCGATACATCTCTTCATGAGAGAAATAGCGAAATGATTGGCGTTTATTATCAGCGCCTTACACACGAAAGCCTCAGGATTGGTTCAACAAATTCTATTAATGGCTCAACATTCCGAACTGAAATGACCGGGATAATTTTATTTTTCACCGAATTCTGTTGCCGTATTTCATATTTTTCATAACTTTGCGGCAGTGAGATATTTCTCTCATGAAGAGAAGTTGCATCTATCGGTCAATCCGTTAAATGCTATTTCGAGGATTTAGCCGTCGTTTATTTCTTCAATTATCACTACCGAACCACCTATTCCTTCCGGAGAGAGATTTTCCGGTGGATTGATCTGTCGGAAAAAATATCTCTTTCAAGAATAAGCCTTGAAAGAGATTTCCGAATGAAAGCCGGCTGAACAAAAATCTTTGTACGACTACAATGCTTTCAGAATTCGGCTGTTAGCCTTGTCCACAGCCGATGTGTCCAAAGAGGCGAGATAGATCCGCGTGGTCTTCTCCGAATCATGTCCCATCGCCTCGCTGATGATCGCGAGCGGAATGTTCCTGTCCTTGGCGATGGAAGCCCACCCGTGGCGGGCGACGTAGCTCGTCAAGGGTATGTCCAGTCCCAATCGCACACCCAACTTTTTCAATTTGTCATTTACCAGATGCGCCGCATTCTTGTACTGCCGGCGAGCGTCGGCATGCATGTCCCGAATTACCGGCAGCAGATAAGGAGTGGCGTTCGTATCATATTTATCGACGATCTCCTGCATGGGTTTTTCCCATTTGACGAACAACTGCTGTCCCGTTTTCTGCCTGCGGTAAGAGAGTATGCCGTTTTGCAGGTCTTTCTTCTTCAGATAAGCCATGTCGATGAACGACATTCCCCGGGTGTAGAATGAGAACATGAAAATGTCGCGGGCGAAATCCATCGCCGGAAACAGTGCCAAATCCATATCCCGGATCTGGCGGATGACTTTCAGGGGTACCGCCCGCTTAACAGTTTTGCCAATGCCCGTGTAGACATACTTGAACGGATCGCGCTGCACGGTCATTTTCTTCTCAACGGCCCGGTTATAAATGGCTCGCAGTCCCCGCATATAGTAAGAGGAGGTATTCGGGCATACGCCCCTCGATTTGAGATAAGTCTCGTATTCGATCATCAGGTCGGAATCCACCTCATCCCACGGCACCTCGACATCTCTGCGGAAACGCCCGAAGCTGTTCAAGACGGTCGTGTAGCGTTCGCCCGTGCGAATTTTCCCGATCTGTCTCAACTGCCCGGCAAGGCTCCGTGCGAAAGAGAGAAAGCCGCCGGCATCCGGAGGCGTAAGATAGCGTGCCGCCACATCCCCGGCAGTATAGCTTTCGCCCGTATGCTCCAACCGGGAGATAATGCACTCCAGGCGGGCGATGTCTTCTGCAATGCGGCTTTTCAATGCGACAAGGTAAGCGTGTCGGGGCCCTTTGCAATCCGGCCGGAGCAATCCTGCACGCAGAGCGGCCCATTCCGACGGTAACAGTTTATGGCCGCTGTTGATCTGTCGGGTTACACGGTTATGGATGATCTGATAATACAGTCGGCCTTCACGATCCGCAACGGACGAGGCCCGGAATTTTACTTTTACGCTTGCCATACGTTTGTTGTTGTTAAAGTTGCCGGGCCAAGGTAACGAGCAAGCGTACAATTCTATATTGGAATCCGATAACGCTGCCGGTCGGGCGACAATCCAACTCTTATATTCGCAATCGCTCCTTAGCCTGTTTTGCAAGGTTGAGAATCTCAAGACTCAGAGCTTTCAGCTCGCGGGTCCGTTGCTCCAGCATAGCGATCTGATGCGGGATAGCAACGTTGGAAAAGTGTGCGTTGATGGCTTTTACAATCTGGTTATAGTTGTTCCCGAACTTTTGAAATTGGAAATAAAAATCATTCAGCCGGGCGATAAACTGCGTCTTTGACGGGTCGCGTTTGATGACGACGAACTCTTCGGCGAAGATGCGTTTGACGATAAACCGACTGCGGTTATGCTCAAGTCCGGCTTTGCAGAGCAACTCGTTGAAGCGGATGTTTTGCTCTTCATTGAGCCGGAAGGAGTATTTATAACTCGGAGTTCGAAATTGTTGTGTGTGTTTTCGGTCGGTATTCATAATATCGGTTAAAAAGGCGTTCGACTTGGGAGAACGCCCGGCCTCGCAGAGCGGGCACCTTTCGTATGCCGAAAAAATTTTCGGCATACGAAGGTACAGCTCGCTCGCCTCAAGTGAGGCGAAAAATCCGCGGCGGAAAAATTTTCGAAAAATCTATGCCAAACCTCCGCTACGGCTTCCGAGGGTGGGTCGTTTCCCTCTGCAATATTACAACCATGCGGGCGTGTCCCGTCCTGAAAAAGGTTTACAGTGATTGATAATTAAAGATAAACATTTTGGTTCAAAAAATATTGTCCTGATATAAGTTTACATATGCCTTCCGAACAACCGTCTTTCGGCCCCAATGATGTTTGAGTTTCCCGGTTCTAAGTTCCGCTTCCAAGGGCGTAAGCCAATCGCAGCTGGCATGAGGTCTGAGTGAATTGTAAAGGATAACGATCTGGTCGATGCGTTCTTTTGCTGCCTGAAAACTTTCAAAACATTCCTCGTCGATCCATTCGCTCTTCAGAATACCGTTCACCCGTTCGGCAACGGCATTCTCATACGGATCGCCCTTTTCAGTCATGCTGATGCGAATCCCATTATCGGTCAGCAATTTCACATATTCTTTCGAACAATATTGGCATCCTCTGTCCGAATGATGGATTAACCCTTGCCGTTTTTGCTGCGGAGTCTGGTCTATGGCCATCCTCAGTGCACGGAGCGCTCCGTCCCGTTCCAATGTCGTATTCAGATCATAGCCTACGATCCGTTTGGAATAGGCATCCGTTATCAAAGCCAGATATGCAAATCCTTCTTTCAAAGAAATGTACGTAATATCTCCGACCCATAAACGATGCGGCCGCTCGAGGTCGAAACCCCGGATCAGATTCGGATATTTACGCATCCAGTGCCGCGAGCAGGTCGTAACGCTGTATTTCTTCCGACGTTTGACCAGAAGATTGTTTTCCGAAAGCAGCGTAAATAACCGATCCCGACTGACCGGAAATCCGTCTTGTTGCAGCAAATGCCACAGTTTACGACCGCCGAGCCTGGGCATCAGTTTCCGGTAGTAACCCACCCGCTCCAAAAGAAGGGTGTCGGACAAGGATCCTTCCCTATTACGCCGTAAATGTTTATAATAGGCCTGACGGGTATAGCCGAACAACCCGCACAGAAACGACAGGCTCATTGCTGTGTGTCTTTCTTTGAGACGCTGGACTGTCCGGCTGCGGATTTTTTTAATAGGTCGATACCGTATTCTTCCTGAAGGATATCTCCCATGATCTCATAGCCTTCCAGACGTAATAAAGCCTCTTCCAAGCGCCGCCGAAGGGCTTTGTTCTCGGATAATAATTCACTGGCTTCTTCACTCGTAACGCGGGACATGATCGGATAAGGATTAGGGGTACTCACAAAGCTACAACTATTTTTCGCTTTCCAGCGCTGACCCATCTTATGAATCGTAGACATGGGAATACCATGTTCTTCGGAGAGTTGGCGAGCCGTCTTGACTCCGCTCAAATACTCCTGTAAAATCAGATGACGCAACTGACGCGGTAAATAATGACGTGATAAGTCTGAATTCGTTGTTTGCTGCATAAGATTTACTCTTTTCTGTAAACCTTTTTCAGGACGGGACAGCGCCAAAACAAACCCTCGGTGCGGACTGGAGCGGTCTGGAGCGGACATCGGAACCGAGGTATTTCAATCGGTTGTATCTTGCAGCATGAAAGGTCGGTTTTCTTATTCCGTTCATTATCCCGATATAAACCGCATGAAACGGAAAACGATATTTTGAATGGTTTAAAACATAAAACCAAACATACACGCTTTACGACCGTATAGCTAACAATCAATCTCAAAAACGTTGCACCATGGATTCATTGAAAGAAACAGACAAACCTGCACCCAATCCTTCTAAACATCCCCGTATCGAAGTCGACGAGGAGCTGATGCGTCAGATGATCGCCGGACAGGCCCCTTTGGATTCGAAAGTCGTCCGCAGGATTCCCGAGCCGGAAGAGGAAAATACGGACGATCCCGAGGAAAAGACATCGGCAACTGCATCCGTAGCATCGGCGCCGACTGCTGAGAAAACAGGCATAGACTCCACTGCGAGTACCGTAAAAGAACATTCCGGTTTCCGTCGGAAAAAGCTCACGCTACCGGATTTTGAACGCACGTTCTTCGCTCCGGTGGATTGCCGCAACCGCTCTGCGATCTATGTCAGTACCCGAACCAAGCACAAAGTATCGGAAATACTCCACCTGTTAGGGAATGAGAGTACAAGGCTTACGGCCTTGGTCGACAATATGCTGCGATTTGTCATGGACATTTACAGCGGTGAGCTGAATTATCTCCACGAGAAGAAGAACAACAGACGACCGTTTTGAACAGACAATGCGAATTATAACGGACAGCTGAACGAAACGTCGGGAGCGGTTGTTATGCCTATTGGGGTATATGACGTGCGTGTCGTGGATTATGGCTATTGGAGGGGCAGTCCGCAGGGTAGCGTCCGGGCCGCAGAAAGCCGCCTATTCCGACGGTAGAATTCTAAGATAAAACCAAATAAAAGCTGCAAAAAGTTTCATGCCCGGAAATTGTCATTTTTTGTCGTAGCGTTTAGCAAAATGATTCTGGCTATGGGATGCAAGGCCGCGAAGCGCTTGTATAGCCTTGCATCCCATAGTCAGAATCGTTAATTTGCGGAGTACGGAAATGACAATACATTAATTATGAGTAGGTTCGGCTCCCAATTAGACGGACTGTTCCGACAATAAGATTTTGAGATTTTGAATGATCTCAAAATCTTATCGAATGGCAGATATGTATGCCGGATTATATCTGCAACGCTACATATGGTGTTCCACGCCTTACGACGGCAAAGCATCTGGCGGCGATTTTGGCCCTCACAGCATTCAGGACGCTGAATTTATGTTTACCTTCAGCCACTTTGCGTTCGTAATATGCCTTTAGTTGCGGATCACACCTGATGGCAATCAGTGCACTGCGGTTCAGTTGTACTTTAATGTCTCGATTCGCCATGCTCGATGTGTGGCATCCCCCGCGAACGCTTGTGCCGGAGCTATGTTCGAACGGAGCCAGCCCGCAATAGCAGGCAAACTTGCGGTGGTCTGTGATTTTGGTGAAATTAAGCGTCGAACAGAGCATCACAATGGCCGTGATCGGCCCTACACCTTTGATGCTGGTCAGCAGCTTGTAGTTCCGGCAAATGTTGCTGTCGGCGGCTATCAGTTCCTTCATTTCCCGTTCGATGGTTTTCATATGAGTTTCTGCATACGCGATCTCCTCCTGGAGCATGGAACGTTGAATAGATACATCCGCGAATTTCTCTTTGTAGTCTAATTTTTCGAGCAACACCAGTTTCGCTACACGTTGTTTTGCCAGATGAGCCCTTAAGATCAGCCATGTGCGCAACTGACACAGTTCCTTCTCTGCCGGCAGATAAAGGGCTATCTTCCGATAGTGAGTGATCGCATACTCGGCGATACGCCGGGCATCCACTCTGTCTGTTTTGCCACGGGCAATACCCATCGAATACTTGATTACCAACGGCGAGATCAGTGAAAAATTGAAATTCAGCGTCCTGTCGGAAGCACAAACCGCCATCTCGGATATGTAGCTCCCCATATCCTCGGCGCAGAAAATCACATCGTCGAGCCGAATACCATGCCGCTTCTCAACCCAGTGCAGACACGAGCAGATCCCTTTTCGGGAGTTGGCGAATTTGCGGTGAGCCATCTCGTTTGCATCCTCGAAGGCGACCAAAGACGCATCGAAAGTCTCTTTCGACACATCCAGACCCACATAATACAAATAGTGCATAACTTGTTAGTTTTGTGAGAGTCGTATGCTATCACATGTACCAGGTCTTCAAACCTACAATTCTAAACAGCCATTCTCTCTGGTTAATGGAGTCGCAGTCCAAATCTACCGCCAAGCCTCAAAGCTTACGACAAGCCCCGGTTCACTGCGACTCCATATCGAAATTACCTGTGATTACATCACGCTGCAAATCTACATGCGACCAGCAAAACGCCGGGGATGGAAATATGCAAGGCTCGCCCCTCGGGCGATTCGCATGGCCTTGCATATTTCCATCTCTGACGATAAATTCCCTGCCGGCGGGAAAACTTACATCGAAAATTACCCTGCTATTGACGAAGTAAGATCGGGAATCGAATTAGCTGTAAGATAGGAGGCCATTACCGTGCGACCTTGAAGACGCTGCTGAGTTTCTCGCTTAATGCCGCCATATCCTGTCCGATCTTGTCATTGGTGATTTTGGCATAGATTTGGGTCGTGGTGATATGTTTATGTCCCAGCATCTTGCTGACCGTTTCCAGAGGTACGCCCTGCGTAAGCGTGACCGTTGTGGCAAAGGTATGCCGCGAGCAATGGATCGTCGGGTTGAACGACAGACCGGCATGTCTGGCAACATGCCGCAAGGACATGTTCAGTGTTTTATAAGTGCCTTTAAGCGGAAAAACCTTCTCGCTTGTGCGATATGTATCCTTATAACGCTTGTAGAGCATTTCAGCGGCGGGAAGGAGTTTGACTCGGAATTGCGTACCCGTCTTCTGGCGTCTGTCGATAATCCACCGCTCTCCGTTGTCGTCCGTATGGATGTCCGCGTGGGTGAGTTTCACTACGTCCGCATGGCTCAAACCCGTAAAGGCGCAGAAGACGAAGGCGTCACGGTTGATGCCCGTCCGGTAGTTGGGGAGCCTGACATCCATGACGGCCTGCAATTCCGATGCCGAGAGGTAGCGACGTTCCGAGTATTCCGCTTTGACATAGAACCCGGCGAAAGGATCGGCGGCAATCCAGCCGTTCTTATACGCCGTGTAGGTCATCAGCTTCAGTTTCTTGATGGTCGAATGGATCGTCCCGGAACGCATCCCTTGTACCGAGGAGAGGTAGACCACGAACTTTTCGATAAACTCCCGCTCCAACTCTTTGAACGAAATGTCCTTGACATGATATTCGTATTCGAGGAAGGAGGCCAGACGCCGGCGGCGTTTGCAGTAGTCCTCATAACTGGAATAAGCGCGGTCTTTGCCCACGCGTTCGAGGAAGCCTGCAAGGTATTCGTCGAAGGTCTGCAACAGCAGGCGGCAGTCGTCACCCATACCGAGGAAAGCGTTGCGGACCTTTTCGGCCGTAACGTATGAATCACGGTCGCAGAGACGTTGGTACTGCTTGCCGATATTGGTCTTGATATTTTCCAGTTTTTCATTGAGACGCTGAGCTTCGAGGCTCTTACCGGAAGCCTTGTTCGCCTTGGCATCCCAAAGGGTGGAGCGAACGGTGAGTTTGCAGCTGAACTGCGACATCGTACCATTAATCGTGATACGACCCATAACGGGAACCTGACCGTGTTTTTCCGACTGCCTTTTCACGTAGAAAAGGACTTTGAAAGTGCTGCGTTGCATAATAACTTGAACTTTGTGGATGGGTTAAACGTTAAGTCAAGTTATTTGTTATGCGGAAATCCGATGCAACAAACTGAAAACGAATGTTTTGATGCAAATCAAAGCATTTCGGGCAGGTAACGGATAAGTAACACAACTCACCGTTAAACCTGCCCGATTCTGCCTTTGAGTGTTTCGGAACCTACGGAAATCAATACATTAAATACCTGTAAACAAAACATTTACACTTTTATGCATTGTACTGCTCCTACAAAAAGCCGCACCCTTTCGGGAGCGGCTTTTTTCGATATGTACACGAAGGGCAACTGCCCGGCGACACGTCGTCGCCATAGCCCCCCCCCTTCGTCTTCGGCTACTGCGCCTGCTGGAGCGACTCCAGATCGGCCTTCGAACCGACTACGAGGTCGTCGTAGTCGCGCAGGCCCGTACCGCCGGGGATCAGGTGACCGCAGATCACATTCTCCTTGAGGTTCTCCAGCGGATCGACCTTGGCCTGGATGGCCGCCTCGTTCAAGACCTTGGTCGTCTCCTGGAAGGAAGCGGCCGAAATGAAGCTCGAAGTCTGCAATGCGGCACGGGTGATACCCTGCAGAATCTGCGTGGAAGTCGCAGGAACGATATCACGCACCTTGACGAGATTCAGGTCACGACGCTTGAGGCTCGAATTCTCGTCGCGCAGCTTACGCAGCGAAACGATCTGCCCGGGCTGCAACGATGTCGAATCGCCCGCGTCGGTGACGACCACCTTGTCGTAGAGTTCGTCGTTCACATCCATGAACTCCCACTTGTCGACGACCTGGTCTTCGAAGAACCGGGTATCGCCCGGATCCTCGATCTTCACCTTGTTCATCATCTGGCGGACGATGACCTCGAAGTGCTTGTCGTTGATCTTCACACCCTGCATGCGGTATACCTCCTGCACCTCGTTGACGATGTACTCCTGCACCTTCGTCGGGCCGAGGATATTGAGGATGTCGCTCGGAGTGATCGCACCGTCCGACAGCGGGCTGCCGGCCTTCACGTAGTCGTTCTCCTGCACGATGATCTGACGCGACAGGGGAACCAGATAGCGTTTCACGTCGCCCTGCTTCGAGGTGATGATGATCTCGCGGTTACCGCGCTTGATCTTGCCGAACGCCACCTCGCCGTCGATCTCCGATACGATGGCGGGGTTCGACGGGTTGCGGGCCTCGAACAGCTCCGTAACACGCGGCAGACCGCCGGTGATGTCGCCGCCCGACTTGCCGACGGCACGCGGAATCTTGATCAGGATGTCGCCGGCCTTGATGCGGGCGTTGTCCTTCACGACCACGGGGGCGCCCACGGGCAGGTTGTACTGCTTGAACTCCAGACCTTCGTGGTCGACGATCTTGATGACGGGGTTCTTGGTCTTGTCCTTCGACTCGATGACCACCTTCTCCGAAAGGCCGGTCTGTTCGTCACGCTCCTCACGGTAGGTAATACCCTCGACGACGCTGTCGTAAACGGCCTTACCTTCGTATTCGGAGATGATAACGGCATTGTACGGATCCCATTCGCAGATCAGGTCGCCCTTCTTGACCTCGGCACCGTCCGCCATGAAAAGCGTCGCGCCGTAGGGCAAAAAAATTATCCGCTCGGACGGATAACCTCTTGTTTTCGCGGCGATCGCATGGAAACATTCGTGCAGAGTAACCGCAAGAATGCTCGATAAAAACGCCCCGATGCCGAATCTCCACACGAGAAGGGCGGCAACGATTATCGACATCGGGTGAATTTTGATTTTCACTTTTTCAGGTCAATATCGAAGTAAGCGCGGCAATGCTTGCGTATTTTGCGATTTGTGCAATCAGAAAGCCGAGGGAAATCGCGGTAAGCGCCATAAGCGGCAGAATCAGCAGACTGCCCGTGCCTTCCTTATTGAAAGAGCCTTTGATTTTCTCAAAGAATTGCCGCGATTTGCGCGCGGGTTTTACGTCGTACGAAACGTAATCGTTGTTGATAATCTGGTTTTCCACGTTATCGATGTCTTCGTATTTCATATTTGTCACCTCACGCTATTATACGGCGGATTTTCACGATATATGCCAACGACTTAAAATCCCATATCCCTTGACATTTTTTTTCATGCATATTACAATATTTAATTGCATAAATGAATGAAAATCGAATAATCGAATTCGGTTGATTATAATTTTGTCGGACGCGAAAAACACCGTTTGCACGGCGGAATTTTCAAAAATCCGACGTTTTATAAGGAATATTTATGAAAAAACTCTTCATCGACTACCACCCGAAACGCGTTTGCGTCGCAATGACCGAAAATAACGAGTTGAAGGAATATTACGTCGAAAAAGCAACGAAACCGAAAATCGTCGGCAACATTTACAAGGGCAGGGTCAGCAATGTTCTGCCCGGAATGGAGGCGGCATTTGTTGACATATCAGAGG
>ENA-UACB01000412-UACB01000412.1-human-gut-metagenome-genome-assembly--contig:-NODE-412-length-11075-cov-7.743829_pt1 | contig 11075 bp, 7 predicted proteins | sample MGYA00243873_ERZ654213 | MGnify/ENA primary metagenome ERZ654213 (study PRJEB26926, sample SAMN06165218) | human gut metagenome | biome: ENVO:00009003; feature: ENVO:2100002; material: ENVO:00002003...
CGAGATCATGCCTAGTCTCGTGGGCTCGGAGATGTGTATAAGAGACAGCCACAGACCGATGTGGCAATAGAGCTAGGTGGCGAGGATGCCAAAATCATATACTTCGAGGGCGGCAACGTGGAACAGCGTATGAACGGCATATGTGCCGGCGGTACAGGCTCATTTATCGACCAGATGGCTTCTCTCATCCAGACAGACGCTACAGGACTAAATGAATACGCAAAAAGCTACAAGGCCATCTACCCTATCGCAGCCCGCTGTGGAGTATTTGCAAAAACAGACATCCAGCCTCTCATCAATGAGGGAGCCACACGCGAGGATTTATCCGCTTCAATCTTTCAGGCCGTGGTAAACCAGACCATCAGCGGTCTCGCCTGCGGTAAGCCAATCAAGGGACATGTTGCTTTCCTTGGCGGTCCTCTGCACTTTTTGTCAGAACTTAAATCAGCATTTATCAGAACCTTAAATCTCGATGACGAGCACACTATCGTTCCTGAGAACTCTCATCTTTTTGCAGCAATAGGCTCTGCATTAAACTATAAAGACAACTCTGTCACCACACTCTCATCCTTAATCGACCGCCTCTCAAACGGCATAAAGATGGAATTTGAGGTAGCACGTATGGAGCCTCTTTTTAAGGATCAGGCTGATTACGATGAATTTACAACGCGTCACGGCAACAATCACGTAAAGACCGGTGACCTTTCTACATACAAGGGCAACTGCTATCTCGGAATTGATGCAGGCTCAACCACCACTAAAATCGCTCTCGTAAGCGAGGACGGAGACCTTTTATACTCATTCTACAGCAACAACAACGGAAGCCCTCTCGCGACAGCCATCCGTTCTATCCAGGAGATTTACGCAAAGCTTCCTGAGGATGCACACATCGTACACTCCTGCTCTACAGGCTACGGAGAGGCTTTATTAAAGGCAGCTTTAAAATTGGACGACGGCGAAGTTGAGACTGTAGCCCACTACTACGCAGCAGCATTCTTCGACCCAAAGGTAGACTGTATCCTCGATATCGGTGGACAGGACATGAAGTGCATCAAGATAAAGAACCAGACTGTCGACTCAGTACAGCTCAACGAGGCCTGCTCTTCAGGCTGTGGCTCATTTATTGAGACCTTCGCAAAGTCCTTAAACTACTCAGTTCAGGATTTTGCAAAAGAAGCACTTTTTGCAAAGAACCCTATCGACCTTGGAACCAGATGTACGGTTTTCATGAACTCAAAGGTAAAGCAGGCCCAGAAGGAGGGCGCATCTGTCGCAGATATATCAGCAGGACTTGCCTACTCAGTAATAAAGAATGCACTTTTTAAAGTTATCAAGCTGTCTGATGCAAGCGACCTCGGTGAAAATATCGTAGTCCAGGGCGGTACATTCTACAATGATGCCGTTCTTAGAAGCTTTGAAAAAATTGCAGGTGTACATGCCACAAGGCCTGATATCGCAGGTATCATGGGTGCCTTTGGTGCCGCACTCATCGCACGCGAGCGCCATGAGGCTGATTACAAGACAACAATGCTCACAATCGACCAGATAAACGAGCTCACCTACACCACAAAGCTCGCACGCTGTCAGGGCTGTACAAACCACTGCCTTTTAACTATAAACAAATTCTCCGACAACAGACAGTACATCACAGGAAACCGCTGTGAAAAGGGTCTGGGCAAGGAGAAGAACAAGGATAACATCCCAAATCTTTTTGAATACAAGAACAAGCGTATATTTGACTATGAGCCACTTGACCCAAAGGATGCTCCACACGGTACAGTCGGCATCCCAAGAGCCTTGAATATGTACGAGAACTATCCGTTCTGGGCTACATTTTTCAAGCGTCTCGGCTTTTCTGTAGTACTGTCACCACAGTCTACCAGAAAGATTTATGAGATGGGTATCGACTCCATCCCAAGTGAGTCAGAGTGCTACCCTGCAAAGCTCACACATGGTCATATAAGCTGGCTCATAAAACAAAATGTAGATTTTATTTTCTACCCGGCAGTACCATATGAGCGCAAGGAGTTTCCTGATGCAAACAATCACTACAACTGCCCTATTGTCACATCATACTCTGAGAATATCAAAAACAACGTGGACGAGATCACCTCAGGCGAGGTTAAATTCATAAATCCGTTTATGTCATTTGAGAGTGAGGAAACTATCTCACAGCAGCTCGTAGCCACCTTCTCAAAGGGTGATTTCAACCTGCCTGAGTCACAGATTCGTGATGCGGTAGCCGCAGGCTGGAAGGAGCTTGCCATGACAAGGCTTGAGATACAGCGAAAGGGCGAGGAAGTGCTCGACTACATGGAAGACACCGGACGTCGCGGAATCGTGCTCGCAGGCCGTCCGTACCATGTGGACCCGGAAATCAACCACGGTATCCCTGAGCTCATCACAAGCTATGGCATCTGTGTGCTGACAGAGGATTCCGTATCCCATCTGGGCGAGCTTGAGAGACCTCTCATCGTCATGGATCAGTGGATGTACCACACCAGACTGTACTCAGCAGCCAACTTTGTAAAGACCCGTGATGACCTTGACCTGATCCAGCTCAACTCGTTTGGCTGTGGTCTCGATGCTGTCACAACCGACTGCGTAAACGATATACTGACAGGCTCCGGCAAGATATACACCTGCCTGAAGATCGACGAGGTAAACAACCTGGGCGCAGCAAGAATCCGTATCCGCTCGCTCCTTGCCGCCATAAGAGTCAAAGAAACCAAGCATGAAAAGCGTGACTTAAAACCGTCTAACTACGAGCGTGTTGTATTCACCGAGCAGATGAAAAAGGACAACTACACCATCATCTGCCCTCAGATGTCACCTATACACTTTGACCTTCTCGTGCCAGCCTTTAAGGCAGCCGGCTACAATATGGTCATACCGGATATCCCTGCAAGGGAATGTGTGGACGTGGGACTTAAGTTCGTAAACAACGATGCCTGCTACCCTTCACTCATTGTCGTAGGACAGATTATGGCAGCCGTCAAATCAGGCAACTATGATATGACACACACAGCCATCCTCATCTCACAGACAGGTGGCGGATGCCGTGCAACAAACTACATCGGCTTTATCCGAAGAGCCCTCGAAAAGGCCGGATATCCTGATGTGCCTGTTATCTCAATCAACATGGTAGGTCTCGAGAAGAACCCGGGCTTTAAGTTTACTCCAAGCCTTATCCAGCACGGACTGTATGCACTTGAGTTTGGAGATATCTTTATGCGCTGTCTCTACAGGGTACGTCCTTATGAGAAAGAGCCGGGAAGTGCCAATGCACTCCATGAGAAGTGGAAAAAGAGAGTCATCGACTTTGTCGGCAACACAAAGATGCTCTCTCACAAGAAATACAAAAAGATGTGCCGCGAAATCATAAGGGATTTCGACAATCTGCCTATGACAGATGAGGTTAAGCCGCGTGTCGGCGTGGTCGGTGAGATTCTCGTCAAATTCCTGCCTGCAGCAAACAACTATGTGGTTGACCTGCTCGAAGCTGAAGGAGCCGAGGCTGTAGTGCCTGATCTGACTGATTTCTTACTCTACTGCTGCTACAACACAAATTTCAAGGCTGACTATCTCGGTGCTTCTAAGAAAGCTAAGTTTATGAACAACCGACTTATCGCCTTCTTCGAGTGGCTCAGAAAGGATGCTAGGGATGAGCTGGCTAAGAGCAAGCATTTTGAGCCAACCGCTCACGTGCAGGATCTCGCAGAGTATGCTTCTCCTATAGTTTCGTGCGGTAATCAGACCGGTGAGGGCTGGTTCTTGACAGGTGAGATGCTTGAGCTCATCAATGAGGGCGTCACAAACATCATCTGTGCACAGCCTTTTGCATGCTTACCGAACCATATTGTGGGTAAGGGAGTTATAAAGAAAATCAGACATGATCATCCGGATGCCAATATCGTGGCTATCGATTATGATCCGGGTGCTTCTGAGGTGAACCAGCTGAACCGTATTAAGCTGATGCTTTCTACGGCACAGAAGAAACTTAAGAAATAATAAATTCGCCCATGCATTCATGCATGGGCGTTGTTGGTTTTCGTATGCAATTCTACAGACTCTAAGCAGTTTTTAATTAAGCTTGGATTTAATTTCTTCCATCCTTGCATCATCCAGCTTATAAAATCTCTTAAATACAAATATGCCCACGATGAGCAGGATAACAGACGGAATCGTCATCCACATACGAAGAGCATCAAGTGTATCCTGTGTCTGTACCGCAGCCGCGGTATCCAGATGAATCCAGTCAACCACCAGCCCAGCCAGAAATACCGCTACACCGGAAGCGAGCTTTACCGTAAATGTCTGCATTGAGAAAATGACCGACTCCTCTCTCGTGCCATTCATCACCTCACCATAATCAACAGAATCTGAAAGAAATATAGTCATGATAACATTGAGCATACCATAGCCCAGATAAATCAAAATACCCGGCAGGCAGAGTATGTACCAGCTCTGCGGTGTGTAGAGCTTTGCAAATGCCATGATAAGTATAACCGCAAAGCCTGATATCTGAATAATAAATCCTGATATAAAAAGCTGGCTTTTGCTGAATCTCTTGCGAAGCAGCGGTATAACCATCATGACAAGCACCTGTGCTGCAAAAGCAACTGCGGCAAATATGGAATATGCGCCCTCGTTTCCCACATCAAACCGGAAGAAATAAAGCACTAGGTTGCCGCAGATATTGAGTGAGGTATACACGAGAATGATTGATACCACAACAGTCATAGCCTGGTCATTCTTAAATAAGGCTTTAAACATATCGGATATCTTTCCCGGCTTCTCATCACAGGCAACCGGTCTTTCAGGCACACATGCCACGCATACAAGCTCAGAAATCACAAATACTACCGCTATAATAAGTGCCCACCACTTAAATCCGATCCTGTAGTCAGCCATAGAGCTTCCTGCACCAAGAATCGGCACCACTGTCATCGTGAGCACCGTAGGGATAGCATCTCCAATGCCAGAGCATGTCCTCGCAAGCGATGTAAGCTGCTCCCTGTCGCTGCCCGGCTCAGTGATTGCGGGAATCATAGACCAAAACGGAATATCCATAAGCGTATATGTGATGCCCCATGCAAAGTAAAACACCGTAAGCCACACTCTCTGCGCTGAATCCCCCATAGACTCAGGAGTTGCATATAAAGCATAGATGGTCACGGCATTGAGCACCGTGCCGGCAAAAATCCAAGGCCTAAACCTGCCCCACCCGGTACGCGTCTTTGCTACGATAATACCCATCACCGGGTCATTGAATGCATCAAAAATCCTGGCCGCCATCATCACCGTACCGATAAACACACTGCTCATTCCTAGCACTACATTGTAGTAGTAGAGCAAATACGATGAAATAAGCATATACACAATATCTTTTCCGAATGCGCCAAATCCGAATGCGCACTTTTGTCCTGTTTTAAGCCTCATAGAAATACCTCCAAATAATCCGCTATACCAGCATCTGGTATAAAGTAAAAATAATTTACAGCTTCTCACCAACCACCCTGCACCGCTTCCTGCAAAAAGCAATGCCATAGGCTAAAATATCACACCGCCCCTCATCCCGCAGAGCCTCATCATAGCGCTTATTCTTAATCTGTGCCATAGCAGTCTCGCATGCTGCGTCAAGCTCCTTCATCTCCTTAGCATACTTCACCTCTATAACGATCCCAGCATCCGGATCCTCCGGCTCAATCAAAATATCACTAAAGCCATCTCCCGACTCACGATTGGACTTAATCAGCCAGTCCGGATTGCTGCCACGCAGTAGACCGAGAAGTAAGCCATGATAGAAATTCTCCTTCATAGCATCAGGCGCCTTGGTATCGAGTATGCTAATCATGCGGCTCATAACGATATTGAGCTGCCTGGTAATCTGTTTCTCATCTTTATCCAGAATTGCCTTTGATAAAAGCTTCATAGTATCATCATCATTTGCAACAACAGCCTTGAACCACTCCTGAATCTGCAAGATAAAAACCTCGCGTACTTCCTTATTCGGAATCACAAGCCTGTACGCATAGCTCTCACTGTCAGGCACCTTGACCTCTCCGATTTTGGTGAGATAGCCTGTGGTAAAAAGCACACTCCACAGATTGTCAATAGTATTGTCAATCTCATCATAGGTCAGGTCAAGACGAAGCTGCTTCTCCACAAATCCGCCTGCCACAAGCTTCTCAATCTCATCCCTTGTGGTCTGGTCAGCCTTGTCCACAAAGCGCTTCACCATGTCATTTCCACTGCTGTTAATCCAGAACGCACTCGGTCTGGCTGACGGATCTGAAACAAGCTTCTTGGCAAAATTAATCACATCCCACGGACAATAAATATCCGCATTACCAAAATGATAGCCATCATACCATTCCTTTGCATCCGGGTACCTCTCGCTCCTGTCATAGTCTAAAAGCAGCTTCATAACCTCATCATCAGTGAAGCCAAACTGCTCATCATGGTCGATATCCACAATAGAATTGATTTCAAAATTGTTGAGACCTGTAAAAATACTCTCCTTTGACACACGAAGACAGCCTGTAAGCACAGCAAACTGTAAAAACTCATTGGTCTTGAGCGCCTGCCCGAAAAGCCCTCTGATGAGAGAAACCATCTCCTTGTAGTAGCCATTCTGAAAAGCCTTGTCGAGTGGAACATCATACTCATCTATGAGAATAACTACTTTCTGACCATAGTGCTTATACAACAGCTTTGAAAGCATCCGTATACTATCCTCAATATTGTCATCCTGCCCATGAAGCATCTTTGTAAACAGTGTTCTATCCTCATCAGTCAATACATCACTGGTCTTCAAATAGTAATGTCTGTCAAGCTCATCCTTTAAAATAGCACACAGCATACGTCTTGCCGTAGTAAAGTCTAAACCATCCACACCCTTGAATGAAAGAAATATAACAGGATACTTCCCCATATGCTCATCACAAAGCTCTTTATTGCCTGAAATATATAAGCCATCAAACAAGGTCTTATCTGTGCCTATCTCAAAGAAGCTTTTTAGCATGCTCATATTGAGAGTCTTACCAAAACGGCGAGGGCGGGTAAAAAGAGTAACCTTCCCCCATTTCCCCCATCCCTGTAAGAGCTGCTCAATAAGCCTTGTCTTGTCAATATAATAGAAACCCAGTTTTCTAATTTCCTCAAAATTTTCAATTCCAACCGGTAACTTCAAAGTATTTGCCATAAAAGCCTCCAAAAAATAATCCGCTATACTTAATACTAGTATAGCGGAATGCCATGTAAAATACAAGAAAAGGAATCATAAACAAAAAACAGAGCTAACATCGTTTTCACAATGCCGCTCTGCAAAAGATAAACTTTTTCTATGTGATATACATTTTACACGGTCTTAAACCAATTGTCAACCACCATTTTCAAAAAATCAAAAGTACCAAAAATGAAATTTTAAATTCCACCACCACATTTGGTGGTGGAATTTACTCCCGCACAGTAAAGGTTTACTCTTTCATATAAAAATGGTAAGGTTATCTTTCTTTCTGACAGCAGTAGAAAGAAGGATATCCATGAGTAAATATATTCCAGGAAACCAGAAGCACCTTTCCCTTGAAGACCGTATCTATATCGAAAACGAACTGAACAAGGGAGAAACCTTTAAGAACATTGCCCGCTTTCTTTGCAAGGATCCAACAACCATTTCCAAAGAAGTAAGGGCTCACCGTCTATCCGACTGGTATCACAAAGGTACTTTCTATAATGCCCATAACTTTTGTATTCATCGCTTCCATTGCCGGAAAACCAATGTCTGCGGAAAAATCATTCTCTGCGATGTAAAATGCACTTCCTGCCCCACCTGTAATCAAACTTGCAAGGATTTTGTGAAGGAACAGTGCAAAAGACTGGATAAGGCGCCCTATGTCTGTAATGGCTGCACAAAAAAGATAAATCATTGCACCATCGCCCAGAAATACAGATACGATGCACGTTTTGCTGATAGAAAATACCGTGAAAAGCTTTCCGGTTCCAGAGCCGGTATAAACATGACAAAACATGAATTACGCAAAAAGGATGGCATTGTTTCTCCTTTAATCGAGCAGGGACAATCTCCATATCAAATCATTACCAATCATCCAGAACTGGATATGTCAGTCCGTTCCTTGTACACCTATCTGGATCAAGGTCTGTTTACAGCCAGAAACATTGATTTAAAACGTAAGCCCGGCTTCAAGCCACGAAAGTGCCATAAAACACAGATTACAAACAGAACCGTCTTCGAGAAAAGGTTATTCAGTGATTTTAGTGAGCTGCAGTTATCCTCTTTTGTAGAAATGGATACGGTACACTCATCCAGAGAATCCAACAAGACGTTACTGACCTTTTTCTTCACTAAGGAAAAGCTGTTCCTTGCCTTTCTCCTGAATCGTTGTACTAAAGGCGCTGTCCGGCTTATTTTTGACCGTTTAGAAAAACGTATGGGCACCTATGAGTTCTTATCTGTCTTTGAATATATCTTGACAGACAGAGGTTCAGAATTCGGAGATCCTGTCGCTCTTGAAACAGGACTGGATGAAATTCAGCGTACCAGCATCTACTATTGTGATCCCATGCGTAGCGGACAAAAAGGAGGTCTTGAGCAGGCTCACACCATGCTTCGCATGGTGCTTCCCAAAGGAACTAGTTTTGAATTTTTGACACAATGGGATGTGAATCTAATCGTGAATCACATCAACTCCACTCCAAGGGAAAGTCTTAATGGAAGCACGCCTTATGACGCCGCATTAGAGACACTCGGAAAAGAAACCCTAAACGCATTTCAGCTTAAGCGCATTGACCCTGATTTGGTCAATCTAACGCCTAAGCTGATTCGCTTCAACCATTAACAACCACTTAGAAATCTGCTGTCGGACTGGAAATTAAACTTTCACATTTTCCTCACATGACCGGTGGAATTTAGTCTCGCACACTACCTTCCAGTGGTCCGTTTGTCATACCATCAAATCAGTTTTTTCCAAGAAGTTACTCCTATTATAACAGAAATAAGCGTTTTGAGCTTATAAAACTCTTAGAAAATCAAGAACTTTTAAATGAGTGTGGAATTTACTTCTGCACTGGAATTTACTTTTTCAAGTTAGCAAAATCAAAAGTACCTTTAATCATAGGATTTGTACTATAATAGTCATAATTCCTATCAATTCTTTTCATTACCTTCTGAATTTCTTCGCTTTCAGACTTTTTAATACCATCGCTTTCAACCATAGTCCTGTGCATATAAAACAATGTCACTAATTGCTGAATTCTAGCATTACTCATTCGATTTCTTCTAAAATTGCTATTCATATCATTAATCATCATAAGCTCATTTGTGACAGCGGTATTCGTTTTGTGAGCAGCCGTCCTAGCTTTAAGGTCATTTAGGATACAATTGCTATGAGCAGAGGCATTTCGAATCTCCTTACAAGTCAAAAGCCTGTAAAAATTATTCTTCATCTCCTTATCTGCAAACCTATCCGCACAAAAGCCATAAAAAGCAACCAATCTTCCAAAAGGAATTATTTCAATAAAAGCCCATATTGGATAAGCGCCATCGTATTTATCTACAATGTCACCGCAATATATATTTCCTTTATTTCGGTTAATCTCACTATCGCAATTTTTTTCTCTGTACTTCACTCAAAGAATCCATATAATCCTGAACTATCTGATATCCATCCTCATTAAACTTATCCATCATACGCAGAAGTTGTAGCTTTGTGTGATGTTCAATATCTAGAGCCATATGCACAATCCGATATCGCAGTCTCATATCTATCACAGCCAAATCCACCAGATATGCAAACTCTAGGTTTATGTATTTTCCCTTGTTTTCTCCATCAGGATGCTTATCATAATTTTTTCTATATGCCGTCAGTTTAAAATAATTATTATGCTGAGTAAGATATTCCTTAGCTGACTCTTCATTCATTATGTTAAAAAGTACACCTTTTTTCTTCAAGTGCTCGATTTGTCCCTCAAGAGATAGTTTTGGTTTTGTAATTATCATTAATCAAATACCCCCCTTACTCAATGATATGTGCCATTCTGTTCTTTGCTTTTTCAAGCTTTAACTGAAGCATTGTAATTTCATCTTTTACAGTCTTATATTTGTCAGCAATCTCTTTCTGTTTTTCTTCAATTTCTTTTTCAAGCTCTTCACAGGCCTGCGCCGGCGTTCCTATGTATTCGGATGGAATTGCAATCCTTTCAAAATGTAAGGAATTGAATACCGAATCCACCTTACTGGAATCCGCATTCGATACGAAATAACATCCGTATACATAATTTTCATTCCTCGTACCTTCGATAAATACCGCATTCAGATCATCAAATAAATATTTTTCCAGACGTTTGTAATAATTCACATCTACCCGTCCGAACCGGACTTTCATATATTTATACTTTAATGATTTCTGCATATCCAGTTCCAGTGTCCGGAACGGCTCCATGATCAGAAGCTTTTCTTTGTATTCATCTACCTGCTTCTTCGTTAACTCTTTCTTCTCCAGCAGATCCAGATAGTCATGATTGACATCCCGGATCAGGTTCAGCATATCCTCCTGATTCATCGATACATCGATCCTCTGGTCTTCATCCGCTAACAGTGCGCTGAACTGTTCTGCCTTCGCAAGCGGCTCTTTGTATGGATTGATTTCCACAAAAGGCTGCAGGTTGTCGGTCGTCTTAAGCTCCGCCGCCGCATTCTCAAGCTGCATCTCGTATTTCGACAGATACACCTCGCAGACACGGTCGATATCATTCTTCGGTCCGCTGATGCTTAAGAACTTCATCTTAACAATCATTGATTCACACCTCCTAAGTATCCTAATGTCTCTCCCTTCGTCAAACCGTAACGGATACACTCAAGGGCTGTCGTTAGTTTATAGATTTCTTCTTCTTTCAGGAACAGATACGTATTGACGATTGCGATCGAATACGGATCATTCCTTTTATCAGTCAGGTACAACTTCCGCAGGCAGTCGCGATACATCTGTTCCAGTGTTTTATCCGTCTGCATATAATTATATTTTCCTGCATAGTACCTGTCTCTTATACACATC
>ENA-UACB01000413-UACB01000413.1-human-gut-metagenome-genome-assembly--contig:-NODE-413-length-11075-cov-4.271416_pt1 | contig 11075 bp, 10 predicted proteins | sample MGYA00243873_ERZ654213 | MGnify/ENA primary metagenome ERZ654213 (study PRJEB26926, sample SAMN06165218) | human gut metagenome | biome: ENVO:00009003; feature: ENVO:2100002; material: ENVO:00002003...
TATCGTCGGCAGCGTCAGATGTGTATAAGAGACAGATCTGAATCTCTCCAAAGTCAACATGTCGAAGAGCCTCGGCATTGACCTCGGTACATCCAATACGCTCATTTACCTCGCGGGCAAGGGCATCGTGCTGCAGGAGCCGTCCGTGGCTGCCATCAACAGCCGCTCGATGCAGGTGCTGGAGGTGGGCGATGCAGCGGGGCTGATGGTCGGCAAGACCGGCGGTGAGCAGCTCGCCTTCCGCCCCATCAAGGACGGCGTCATTGCCGACTTCTACATCACGGAGGAAATGCTCCGCTACTTTATCAAAAAGGCTACGGCCAGGTACTACCTGATCAAGCCGCGCGTGCTCATCGCCATTCCCTCCGGCATCACGGAAGTGGAGCGCAGGGCCGTCAAGGAATCCGCGGAAGCGGCGGGCGCGCGGCGCGTACACCTGATTGAGGAACCGATGGCGGCCGCCATCGGCGTGGGCCTGCCTGTTCAAGAAGCCGCCGGCAACATGATCGTGGACATCGGCGGCGGCACTACGGAAGTGGCCCTCATCTCCCTTTCCGGCATCGTTTACAGCCGTTCCGTACGCTGCGCCGGGGACGAACTGGACGACGCCATCATCTCCTACATGAGGAGAACTTACAATCTCATGGTCGGGGAACGCACCGCCGAGGACATTAAAATCCGCATCGGCTCTGCCTATCCCCTGCCACAGGAACTCTCTATCGAGGTCAAGGGCCGCGACCTGGTCGCGGGCCTTCCCAAGACAGTGACCATCCGCTCTGAAGAAGTGCGGGAAGCACTCACGGAACAACTCAATACCATTGTTGACGCCGTGCGCACGACTCTGGAACGCTGCCCCCCCGAACTTGCCGCCGACCTCGTGGACCGGGGGATCGTTCTGGCCGGCGGAGGCGCCTTGCTGCGCGGACTGGATCAGCTCCTTCACGAGCAGACCGGCCTGCCTATCCACATCGCGGAAGATCCGCTCAGCGCAGTTGCGGAAGGGACGGGAAAAGCCCTTCAGGAACTGGACTTCTTCACTAATGTTACGGATGCGGAAGACTGAATCCGGCAGAGCCGGCTCCACTTGTCCGGCCTTCCGCTTTCATCTCCCCGCATCCGGTCAAACGCATCTGCCCGCCATGATTCCTTTCCGGCCATTTCCAAAACTTTCATTCCAGCCACTCCCGCCGGGGAATGGCCTTCCGGAAACATTACGGGCAATAGCACACCCTAGCTTACTCACACCCCGTGTTTACAAAAATGCTTAAAAAAATCAAAAGAGCCTTCGGCTTCGGATCATGTGATCCCATGGAAGGCTCCACCATCATCATCAATGCCGAAAAACTCGAACGCCGCGTAGCCCTTCTGGAAAACGGCGTGCTGGAAGAATACACCATCGAGCGCGAAGGCGAAGACAACATCGTTGGCGGCATCTTCAAGGGCCGCGTCAAAAACATAGAACCGGGCCTCAAGGCCATGTTCGTGGACATCGGCCAGGAAAAAAACGCGTTCCTCCACTTCTGGGACGCCCTGCCCGCCGCGCTGGACTCCAGCCTGGAAGAAATCGAACGCGAAGGCCGCCCCAAGAAGCAGCAGCGCAAAATCACCTCCAAGGACATTCCGGACATCTATCCCATCGGGTCTGAAATCATGGTGCAGGTCACCAAGGGTCCTATCGGCACGAAAGGCCCGCGCGTCACCACCAATGTCTCCCTGGCCGGACGCTACCTCGTCCTGATGCCCTTCACGGACCAGTTCGGCATCTCCCGCAAGATCGAAGACCCGAAGGAACGCCTGCGCCTGCGCCAGATCATGCAGAAGCTGAACGTGCCGGACGGCATGGGCATCATCATGCGCACGGTCGCCCAGGGGCAGCGCTACCGCCACTTCGTCCGGGACCTGGCCATGCTGCTGGAACAATGGTACTCCGTGGAAGAAAAGAAAGAGGCCAACCCGGCCCCCGTGTGCGTGTACAAGGAACCGGACCTCATTGAACGCACCGCCCGCGACTTCCTGACAGACACCGTGGACAACATCATTTGCGACGACTCGGAAACCACGGAACACATGCGCTCCATCGCCGGCAAGATTTCCCGCCGTGCCAAGCGCCATATCCAGCACTTCCCCGTCCGCACGCCCATCTTTGAAGAACTGGGTATTGAAAAGCAGATCAACGAGGCATTCCAGCGCCAGGTGCTCCTGCCCTGCGGCGGCTACCTGGTCATTGACGAAACGGAAGCCCTGATCGCCATCGACGTGAACACCGGGCGCAACAAGGGAACCAAGGACCTGGACAAAACCATTCTGGACACCAACCTGGAAGCGGCCTATGAAATCGCCCGCCAGCTCCGCCTGCGCAACATCGGCGGCCTGGTGGTGGTGGACTTCATCGACATGCGCCACAGGAAGGACCAGCAGGCCGTTTATAAGGCCATGAAGGAACGCCTGAAACGTGACAAGGCCAAGACCCAGGTACTCCAGATCACCCCCATCGGCCTGATGGAAATGACCCGCCAGCGCCTCAACGAAAGCCTGCGGGAATCCGTCCACGATCCCTGCCCCTACTGCTCCGGACGCGGACGCATCAAATCCGTGATGACCATGAGCGTGGAAATTCAGCGCCAGATCTACGCCTGCATCCAGAAATACCGCGACACCATCGGTGACATGGTCATCGTCGTGAACTCGGAAGTGCTCTCCCGCTTCAAGAATGAAGACTCCAGCCTTCTGATGGAACTGGAACGCCAGCACAGCGGCCTTTGTCTTGCTTCCGAAGATGCCGTCCACGCTGCCGCAGTCAAATCTTCACGCTTCAGAATTGGCGCTACAGTCACGCCCAACGGCGAAACGCACTACGAGATACGGGCGCCCGACATCGATGTAACGGTGAATCCGGCCGCCGGCGACAGTCTTGACACCGTCGCGCTTACGCTGCCGTATGCGGACACCGGCAAGCACGCCTATACGCCGGACTGGTCGAAGCTTCCCAGCGGGCAGACTTGAAACTACAGCAGCTCGCCCAATGTCAGTGAAGGCTCGAACGCAAAGCTTACTACATTCTGCTGGCAGAAAGACGCTGGCGGACGCGGGGCTGCTGCCCTACGCGGTAACGGCGCTGATAAGCTACACCGGCACCGCGGCGCTGCTGCGCCGCCGCAAGCGTGAGGCCTGACGCGGCACCGCCGAAAAGAAACACCACCCAATGGGTGGTGTTTCTTTTCGGCGGAACAAGCAGGCACCCCCGGTAGTCCGGGGGTGCTTTTTATTGCTTTCGCGCGGTGATATAGTCGTCGCCGGGGCGCCAATAGGGACAGGATCGGGTATCGGCGGCCAGGAAGCGGGCCAGCTCGTCCTCGTCCAGATCCATGTCACAGATATAATCGTCGTAGTCCTCGTCATAGACGTACCACACGCAGGTCTCACACTTGTCCATCATACGTCCTCCACCAGCCGATGGCTGTCGAATTTGCAGAAGCGGTAGTAGATGAGCGTGGCCACGCTGCACACGAACCAACCGGCGGGGTAGCTCATGGCGATGGGGATGATCTCGTTGGAGACATAGTGGGCCACGATGTAGAGGTATATCTGGCGGAAGACCACGAAGGAGCCCAGCATGATCCACATGGGCACCTGGCTGTTGCCCGCGCCGCGGAGGGCGGCGGAGTAGATCTGGTTGATGCAGAAGAAGAAGTAGAAGGGTGACAGCAGCCGCAGCAGCAACGCTCCATAGGACACCACCTCGGCCTTGCTGTTGAAGAACGCCGTCAGGTCCGGGGCCAACAGCAGTACCGGCACCAACAGCACCGCCGTGACGGCGAAGGACAGGTACAGCGCCGTGCGGACGCCCTTCTTGGCCCGGGCTGTGTCGCCCACGCCCAGGTTCTGGCCCACGAAGGTGGTGCCGGCCATGGCGATGGACTGGACCGGCAGGATCACCAGCTGGTCCACCTTGGTATAGGCCGTCCAGCCAGACATACAATCCGGGCCGAAATAGTTGATATAGCCCTGGACGAACACGTTGGAGAAAGCGGTGATGGCCATTTGCAGGGCGGCGGGTATACCCACGGACACGATCTGACGGAGAACGGACCAGGTCATACGCAGGGCGCGGAGCTCCACGCGGATACAGCCGGCGGTGCGCATGAGCACCCAGATGGTCAGCGCGGCGGACACCGCCTGAGCGATGATGGTGGCGTAGGCCACGCCCTCCACGCCCATGCCGAATTTCAGCACGAAGAGCAGGTCCAATCCCGTGTTCAGCACGGCGGACACCAGCAGGAAGTAGAAGGGGCGGCGGGAATCGCCCACGGCGCGGAGGATACCGGAGCCCATGTTGTAGAGCAGCAGTCCCATGACGCCGGCGAAGTAGATGGCCAGGTAGGTGGTCTGCTCCGGTGCCACCTCGGCGGGGGTCTTCATCAGGCGGAGCATCAGGGGCGTCATGGCGATGCCGGCGGCGGTGAAAACCGCTCCCATCAGCAGCGTCAGCACCAGGGAAGTGTGGACCGCCTGGCGGACCTTATCCTCTCGGCCGGCACCGTAATACTGGCTGATGACCACGCCGGCACCGCTGGACAATCCCAGGAAAAAGCCGATAAGCGTGTTGATAATAGGGGTGACGGTACCCACGGCGGAAAAGGCCTCGTTGCTGACGTAGTTGCCCACCACCCAGGTATCCACCATGTTGTAGAGCTGCTGAAAAAGATTGCCCACCATCAGCGGCAGGGCAAAGTTGATCAGATGCTTTGTGATGCTGCCCTTGGTCATGTCCACGTCATAACGGGCGGCGCGGTGGTGGGTGTGGAAATGCAGATGCAGATGGCTGGAATGGCGCATGGAGGCTCTCCTTGTATCATACTTCTTTACAGGAATTTTACCATAATACCAGCCGGGGCGCAACAGGGAGAATGCCGGTTTTTCGGCGCAGACAGTGCCGCAGAATGGGCGGGAATGGACGGAGGAAGTGCGTCATTCCGGGAATTCCGTCCGGTCCGCCGGACGCATGATGGATACCTCGTAGGCAGTGCGGTCGGTAGTGACGCCGTTCTCCGTTTTGGAGTAGACACGACTCTGGACCCGACCCTCGGCGGTGAGCCGGGTGCCGGTGTGCAGCAGGGACACCTGCTGGGCCACGGCGCCCCAGGCGATGCAGGGCAGATAGTCGGCGCGGCCGTAGCGACGGTTCACCGCCAGGATCATGTCGCATATCTCGCGGCCAAGGGGCGTACGGCGGAGGGCGGGCTGCTTGCACAGCACGCCGCTGAGGAAAATGCGGTTCAGCGGTTCGCCGGCGTCATGGGTCAGCGTCTGGGCGAAGGTGGAGATGACCAGGCGGCTGCCCTGGCCGCTTTTGTTATTGAAGGAACGCAGCTGGCCGGTGATATGTACGCCGTCGCCGGGGGACACCGGCGTCAGCAGCAGAAGCGGCCGGGGGACGATGACGGGCAGCTTGTCCGCCTGACCGGACAGGCGCAGGACGGACAGGGTAAAGCGGTAGAACGCACAGCCGTGGTTCACATGGGACAGCAACGGCGCGTCCTCGGCCACGCCCCGCAGCTCCACGCGGTTGTAATTCAGCTCCATAGTACACCTCGTTTGTTGAGATGTCACAGCCTATGTGGGGCGGGGCTGGAATATGCCCCCTTTTCAAAGCGTTCAAAGTATGGCATAATACAGCAAAAGGAGTGATGACCATGCGTTATAAGGGAAAGGTATACCGACCGCCCAGCGAGGCGTACAGCCTGATCGTGCAGGTGACCTACGGGTGCAGCCACAACAGGTGCGCCTTCTGTGATATGTACGACGACAAGCACTTTGCCATGCGGCCCATGGATGAGATACGGGAGGACTTTGAGCTGGCGCGGCGGGTATACCGCCGGGTGGAACAGGTCTTTCTGGCGGATGGGGACGCACTGATGCGGAGGACCGGCGACCTGGTGGAGATACTGGGGCTGGTCTATGGGCTGTTTCCGGAGTGCCAGCGGGTAACATGCTACGCCTCCCCCACCAGCCTACAGATCAAATCCGAGGACGAGCTGCGCCTGCTGCGGAGCAAGGGCCTGCAGATGGTGTATATGGGATTGGAGTCCGGGTGTGACGCGGTGCTGGAGAAGATGCAGAAGGGCCACACGGCGGCGGAGATCGTGGCGGCGGGGCAGAAGGCCCGGCGGTGCGGGCTGGCGCTGTCGGTGACGGCCATCTCCGGGCTGGGGAGCGTGGCACACTGGCGGGAGCACGCCGCGGACACGGCCAGAGCCGTCAGCGAAATGAAGCCGGACTATCTGGGGCTGCTGACGCTGATGGTGGAGCCGGGAACGCCGCTGGAGGCATGGGTGCGGGAGGGCAGCTTTACGCTGCTCAGCCCCCTGGAGGTACTGAAGGAAACAGAGCTGTTTTTACAGCACGTGGACAGCGAAGGAACCGTGTTCCGCGCCAACCATGCCAGCAACTATCTGACGCTGAAGGGCACACTGAACGGCGACCGGAAGGCGCTGCTGGCGCAGATCGCCGCGGCGCTGGACGGTCGCCGGGACCTGAAGCCGGAGTTTTTGCGGGCGCTGTAATGCACACGCGCATTCAAAAGGGCTTCCCTGTGGGAAGCCCTTTTGCTGTCCAGTCAGCTCCGTGATCTGCGGAAAGGGGGCGGACTTGACAGGGTGGGTGGTTTTGTATATAATAGGCAGGATTTATATCAAAAGGAGGATACAGGGCGATATGGATACCGACAGCGGCGACCATCCCGGGAACTTGCCGGGCTGCCATCTGTTTTTTGCGGCATATCTGCGCCGCCTGACGCGGGGCAGACGTGCTTTTTTGCGCCTTTAGACCGGCGCGGATCACAGAAACAGACGACAGAAAAAGGAGCTATTGATCGTGTCAACGACTACATATATCATTATTATGGCGGTATGCCTGCTGCTGTCCGCCTATTTCTCGGCCACGGAGACGGCGTTCTCCTCGGCCAATGTCACGCGGCTGAAAATGCTGGCGGAAAAAGGCAACAGCCGTGCCGCGCTGGCGTGTCGGCTGCTGGAGCGCTATGACAAGCTGCTGTCCACCATCCTGATCGGCAACAACATCGTGAACATTGCCATGGCATCCCTGGCCACGGCACTGTTCGTCAAAAGCTTCGGCGATGCCGGTGCTACGCTGTCCACCATCGTGGTAACGGTGGTGGTGCTGATCTTCGGCGAGATCTCCCCCAAGAGCATCGCCAAGGACTGCGCCGAGAGCTGGGCCATGACAGCCGCGCCGTTTCTGCGGTGCTTGATCTGGCTGCTGATGCCGCTGAACGCGCTGTTTTCCCTGTGGAAAAAGCTGCTGGCCAGGATGTTTCATTTGGATGGGGACAACAAAATGTCCCCGGAGGAGCTGCTGATGCTGGTGAACGAGGTGCAGCAGGAGGGCAGCATCGACAAGGACGAGGGCGACCTGCTGAAGAACGCCATCGGCTTTTCCGAGCAGGAGGCGCAGGACATCCTCATCCATCGGGTGGACCTGGCGGCACTGCCGGTGGACGCCACCAAGGAAGAGGTGGCGGACCTGTTCACCCAGACGAAGTATTCCCGGCTGCTGATCTATCGGGAGGACATCGACCATATTATCGGCACCATACACCAGAAGGACTTTTATGTGGGCTGCGGCGTAACGGACAAGCCGCTGGAGGAGATACTCTCCCCGGTCATGTTCGTGCTGGAAAACGAGCCAATCAGCCTGCTGCTGAAAAAATTGCAGCTGGCCAAGACCCAGATGGCCGTGGTGGTGGATGAGTACGGCGGCACCTGCGGCATCGTGACCATGGAGGACATTCTGGAGGAGCTGGTGGGCGAGATCTGGGACGAGCACGACGAGGAGGAGGTCTTTATCCGCAAGGTGGACAAGGACACCTATCTGGTGGACGCGGCCATGGATTTTGACGATTTTGCCGAGTTCTTCCATCTGAATGAGGAGACGGAGATGACATCCGTCAGCGGCTGGGTGATGGAGCAGTGCGACCGGGTTCCTGAGGTAGGCGACCGGTTCAGCTGCCAGGATCTGGACGTGCTGGTGACGCGGGTGGACAATCACCGCACTTGCGAGATCAAGGTGGTCCGGCGGGAAGCGTCCGGCGGCGAGATCACCGACGAGACATAAGCAGAAGCACCCGGAGGCATAAGCCTCCGGGTGCTTTTTTCCCTGTGAGGAACATCCCCTAAGGTGAGTCCAATACTACCATACCACCATCCGCCCGCCAATGCAAGAAGAACTTTCGCTTCTGCAACAATTTCTCTCTAATTCTATATATTATATGATAATTCCGATGAAATATCTGCGTTTTGCACCGTTGACAGCGGAGGTATGGGGGTGTACCATCGGAGCATATTTTTTACAGGGGAGATGGCGGGATGAAGTATATTTTTGTGACCGGCGGCGTGGTGTCCGGGCTGGGAAAGGGCATCTGCGCGGCATCGCTGGGCCGGCTGCTGAAGCAGTGCGGTCTGCGGGTGCGAAACCAGAAATTCGATCCGTACCTGAATGTAGACCCGGGAACTATGAGCCCTTACCAGCACGGCGAGGTGTTCGTCACCGACGACGGCGCGGAGACGGATCTGGACCTGGGACACTATGAGCGCTTCGTGGATGAGGCGCTGACCGGCGACAGCTCCGTTTCCTCCGGAAAGATCTTCTGGTCGGTGCTGAACCGGGAACGGCAGGGCGGCTATCTGGGCGGCACGGTGCAGATCATCCCCCATGTGACCGACGAGATCAAGCGGCGGTTGTACGCCATGGATGACGGACAGACGGACGTGGTCATCGCGGAGATCGGCGGCACGGTGGGTGACATCGAGAGCCAGCCGTATCTGGAGGCCATCCGTCAGGTGGCGGCGGAGCAGGGACGGGAAAACGTGCTGTATATCCACGTGCCGCTGGTAGTCTCCATCCCCGGCAGCGGCGAGCTGAAGAGCAAGCCCACCCAGCACTCCGTGAAGGAGCTGCTGAGCGTGGGAATCCAGCCGGATATCCTGGTGTGCCGCACCGACAGCCCGCTGCCGGAGGACATGCGGAAGAAGATCGCACTTTTCTGCAATGTCAGTGAGGACTGCGTCATCCCCAACCTGACGGCGTCCACCCTGTATGAGGTGCCCCTGCTGCTGGAGCGGGAGGGGCTGTGCCGGGTGGTGTGCCGCAAGCTGGGACTGGGCGCCGGCGAGCCGGATATGCGGCACTGGCAAGAGCTGGTGACGCAGATACACGCGGCGGAGCAGCGTCATGTGACCATCGCGCTGGTGGGCAAATACACGGAGCTGCACGACGCCTATCTCAGCGTAGCGGAGTCGCTGTTCCACGCGGGGACCGCCTGCGGCGCACAGGTGGACATCCAGTGGGTGGACTCACAGCACCTGACGGCGGAAAACCTCACGGAAACGCTCTGCGGGTGCAGCGGCATATTGGTGCCCGGCGGCTTCGGTGACCGGGGCATTGAGGGGATGATCCTGGCGGCACAGTACGCGCGGGAGAAGGGTATCCCCTATCTGGGCATCTGCCTGGGGATGCAGATTGCGGTCATCGAATTCGCGCGGCACGCAGTCGGGTGGGCGGATGCCCACAGCGCAGAGTTCAGCGCCGTGACGGCACATCCGGTCATCGACCTGATGCTGGACCAGGTGGGTGTGACCGCCAAGGGCGGCACCATGCGGCTGGGCAAGTATCCCTGCGTGCTGGCGGAGGGAACAAAGGCCCGGGAGGCCTACGGCCAGCGGGAAATATGGGAACGCCACCGTCACCGGTATGAGTGCAGCAACGTGTTCCGGCCGGAGCTGGAGGCCGTGGGCCTACGGGTGGCGGGTACGTCGCCGGACGGCCGTCTGGTGGAGATGGTGGAGATACCGGACCACCCGTGGTTCGTGGGCTGCCAGTTCCACCCGGAGTTCAAGAGCCGGCCGGACCGGCCCCATCCCCTGTTCCGCGGCTTTGTGGCCGCAGCGCTGGCACAGCAACAATAAAGATACGCAAAAGGCCCACCCCGGTGGGGCGGGCCTTTGCACTCAGCGCATCAGGGCTGCATGGCGGCAGCGGTGGCCGGGTCAAGGTAATACTCCCCATCGCCGCCCCGGTAGTAGATATTCTGGATAAACCCGTGGAGGTCATACTCCACCTTGGTGTTGGGCTCCGCCGCTATGGTGTACATCTCCTCCGGGAAGATGTCCTCCCGGCTGTTGATCTCCTCCTCGGTCAGGTCGCCGCCGCTTTCCACAGTGCGGTTCAGGTGGGCGTCGTAGTACACCACGGAGTAGTCCTGCATCCACATGGGGATATAGACCACCTTCGTGCCGGTCTGCCCGTCCTCCTGCGTCTGGGAAATGCCCTCCACCGGCGGTACGTCTTTTTCATCGGCGGGCAGCGTCTGTGCGCCGCAGGCGCTCAGCGTCAGCAGCGCCAGCAGGGACGCGATAACGGTGATTTTTTTCATGGTCTTAACTCCTTTCGCTCTCATACATGCTCTCCGCCACGGACACCAGCTCCTGCCGGGACTGACCGCCGATCAGCAGGAACAGGCAGTTGGCTCGCTCGTCCACCCACACCAGCGCCGCAGCGCCCTCCGGGATGGACACCTGATGGAAATGCACGGGGTCGCTTCCCCGATAGAACCACAGGCCGCAGCCGTGCTGCACCTGCGGAGAGGCGTCCTCTGCGGGCAATATGCGGTACAGCTGCGCGGACAGGCCATGTACGGTCACATTCTCCGTCTCGTAGTCCTCCGGCTTGCCCGCCCCGCCCGTGGGACGCTGCCCCGTCTCCGTGGAGGAGAGGCCGCCGGTGCTGTTGCTTCGCAGCTCCACGCTGATGGGCTCGTCGCCGGTCATGGGCACGGCCTCAAACAGCAGATCGCCCTGTGAGGACGTCCAGCGCATGACCCGGATGCCGTTCTCCCTGCCGGTAAAGTCGCCCGACAGGACATAGCCCAGCGGGGCGGTGGGGGTGTAGTCCTGCACCGTGCCCCCGGCGTCCGCCGGGGTGATGCGGTAGGCTGTCACCAGCTCCGTTATCTGCACGAACCAGCGGCTTACCGCCGCCCGCGCCACCGGACTGGCCGC
>ENA-UACB01000417-UACB01000417.1-human-gut-metagenome-genome-assembly--contig:-NODE-417-length-10922-cov-12.175025_pt1 | contig 10922 bp, 10 predicted proteins | sample MGYA00243873_ERZ654213 | MGnify/ENA primary metagenome ERZ654213 (study PRJEB26926, sample SAMN06165218) | human gut metagenome | biome: ENVO:00009003; feature: ENVO:2100002; material: ENVO:00002003...
GCAGTGTGGGGTGTTGTCAACCTCATGGAAGGCTACGGCAACGACAACCCCGGCGCCAAGTCTCAGGGCATCAAGCAGCTCATGGCTGGCGGTGGTGTGGTGCTGATCGGCACGACCCTCATCCCTCTGCTCTCCGGTCTGTTCGGTTAATCCGGCAGCCGCGCAGAAGTAACCATCGGGGCGGGTGCTGGAAAAGGCACTCGCCCTTCACAATTCACCAACGATTTAAGGAGGAAATTCAAGTATGGCATTTATCAATCAGGCAGTTACGGTTCTCCAGACGCTTGTTATCGCCCTCGGCGCAGGTCTTGCAGTGTGGGGTGTTGTCAACCTCATGGAAGGCTACGGCAACGACAACCCCGGCGCCAAGTCTCAGGGCATCAAGCAGCTCATGGCTGGCGGCGGTGTGGTGCTGATCGGCACGACCCTCATCCCCCTGCTCTCCGGTTTGTTCGGCTAATCCACGGCAAGCCCAGCTTAACCGAAGGGTGGTGAAATATTGGGCAGCATTTTAGAAAAGATCGAACAGGCTCTCAAGGATATGCTGATCGGATGGATCGAGAGCAACCTGACCAATATGTTCACCGATGTCAACGAGAAGGTAGGAACGATTGCCGCCGAGGTCGGGCAAACACCGTCCGGCTGGAACGGCGGCGTGTACCAGATGATCCGGGGACTATCCGAAAACGTGATAGTCCCCATCGCTGGTATCATCATCACCTTTGTTTTGTGCTACGAGCTGATTTCCATGATCACCGAGAAAAACAACCTTCACGACATGGACACTTGGATGTTCTTCAAGTGGTTTTTCAAGGCGGCTGTGGCGATCTACCTCGTGACGCACACGTTTGACATCGTGATGGCAGTATTCGACATCGGGCAGAACGTAGTTTCCGGTGCAGCAGGAGTCATCCACGGCAACACCAGCATTGACATTGACGCGACGATTGCGCAGATGCGTACCGGCATGGAGAACATGGGCGTCGGAGAACTGCTCGGACTGTCGATAGAAACGCTTCTGATCAGCTTGTGCCTCAAAATCATGGCGATCCTCATTACGGTCATTCTCTACGGGCGCATGATTGAGATTTACTGCACCGTGAGCATTGCGCCTATTCCCATCGCAACCATGAGCAACCGCGAATGGGGCAGCATCGGCACGAACTATCTGAAAGGCTTGTTCGCTCTGGCATTTCAGGGCTTTCTCATCATGGTCTGCGTCGGCATCTATGCAGTGCTGATCAACGGCATGATTATCGCAGACAACATTCACTCGGCTCTGTTCTCTGTGGCAGCGTACACGGTCATTCTGTGCTTCTCGCTGTTCAAGACCGGAAGCCTCGCAAAATCCATCTTCCATGCGCACTAAGGAGGTCGGCAGCATGAAGAAGTACAGCATCATCTACGCCGATCCCCCTTGGGCGTATCGGACTTACTCCAAGAAGGGACAGGGACGGTCGGCGGAAAGCCACTACCCGACGATGTGCATTGAAGACATCAAGGCACTTCCGGTCGGTGAGCTTGCCGCTAAGGACTGCGCTCTGTTTCTCTGGATCACGTTCCCGTGCCTCTGTGAAGCACTCGAAGTGCTGACGGCATGGGGCTTTTCCTATAAGACCGTGGCTTTTGTATGGGTGAAGCAAAACCGCAAGAACGATGACCTCTTCACCGGCATGGGGTATTGGACAAGGGCAAACGCCGAAATCTGCATCCTTGCTACGAAGGGACATCCGAAGCGTGTTGACGCCGGTGTGCGTCAGGTCATCCTCAGCCACATCGAAGAGCATTCCAAAAAGCCGGATGAAGCGCGGGAGCGCATTGTTCGGCTCATGGGAGACCTTCCCCGCGTGGAGCTTTTTGCCCGTCAGTCTCCCGAAGGCTGGGACGTTTGGGGCAACGAGGTCGAATGCACGGCTCATCTTCCTATGGAGGAAACACCATGCTGCGGCTAAAACCCATCTCTCTTCGTGACGCCAACGAGTATGTCCGGCAGCATCACCGGCATCACAAGCCGGTTGCCGGTCACAAGTTTTCCATCGGCTGTGAAGCAGACGGTGAGCTGGTCGGTGTAATCATCGCCGGGCGTCCCGTCAGCCGGTATCTGGATGACGGCTTCACATTGGAGGTTACAAGGCTATGCACCAACGGGGCGAAGAACGCTTGCAGCTTTCTCTACGGTGCGGCGGCAAGAGCTGCTGCGGCTATGGGCTATAAGCGCATCATCACCTACACGCTGGAAAGCGAAAACGGTGCAAGCCTTCGGGCTTCCGGCTGGATCTGTCAAGGCAAAGCGGGTGGGCTTCGCTGGACGGGCAAGCGTCAGCCGAAGGAGGATCAATATCCCGCACAAATGAAGCTGCGCTATGAAAAGCAGCTTAGAAAGGAGGAAACAGTCAATGGCATTTGTTCCGGTCCCGAAGGATCTTAACCGCGTCAAAACGAAGGTCATGTTCAACCTGACCAAGCGGCAGCTCATTTGTTTTTCCATCGCTGCGGCAGTCGGCGTCCCGATCTTCTTTCTGGCGAAGGCACATCTCGACTTGTCTACGGCGGCAATGCTGATGGTGGTTATCATGCTCCCGTTCATCTTCTTCGCGCTTTACGAGAAGGACGGTCAGCCCGCCGAAAAGTATCTGTACCACATCGTACAGTCCATGTTCATCCGGGACAAGGTGCGTCCCTATCGCACTAACAATCTCTACGCTGAAATTCAGCAGAAAATCAAAGAACAGGAGGAATTGCAGCTTGAACAACAGCACAGCAAAGGCAAAGCCTAAGATGACCGTCAAAAACGGCGTCGTTTACGGCGATGCCCTTTCCGCTCAGGAAAAGAAGCGGATCGTCATGCAGAAGAAAAAGGACAGGAAGGCAAAGAAAGTCCGCAAGTCCGCCCAGCAGACCATTCCCTATGTGGAGATGTGCCGCGACGGTATCTGCAAGGTGAACAGCCGCCTCTACACGAAGTCCATCGCCTTTGAGGACATCAACTACCAGCTTGCGCAGAACGAGGACAAAACTGCCATCTTTGAGAACTGGTGCGACTTTCTGAACTACTTTGACAGCTCGATTTTCGTCCAGCTCTCCTTCATCAATCAGAAGGCAAGCCTCAATGAGTTCCGCAAGCGCATCAACATTCCGGCACAGGAGGACGCCTTCAACGACATCCGCTCCGAGTATTCCGGTATGCTGCAAAACCAGCTCACCAAGGGCAACAACGGACTGGTCAAGAAAAAGTACATCACCTTCGGCATTGAGGCAGACTCCCTCCGCACGGCAAAGCCGAAGCTCGAACGCATTGAAACCGACATTCTCAACAACTTCAAAACCCTCGGTGTGAGAACCGAGCCGCTGTCCGGCTACGAACGGCTGAAAGTGCTTCATGATGTGTTCAACATGGACACCAATGAGCCGTTCCGCTTTTCCTTCGATATGGTTGCCCGGACAGGACTCAGCACGAAGGACTTCATCGCGCCCACTTCCTTTGACTTCCGTGAAGGCAAGTGCTTCAAGATGGGCAAAACCATCGGTGCGGTGAGCTTCCTGCAAATCCTCGCGCCGGAACTCAATGACCGTATGCTTGCCGACTTCCTTGAGATGGACAGCAACATCACGGTCAATTTTCATATCCGGACGATTGACCAGGCGAAGGCAATCAAGAGCATCAAGTCGAAGATCACCGACCTCGACAAGATGAAGATCGAAGAGCAGAAAAAGGCGGTCCGCTCCGGCTACGATATGGACATCATCCCGTCCGATCTTGCCACCTTCGGCGGTGAGGCAAAGCGTCTGTTGCAGGATCTCCAGACCCGCAATGAGAGACTGTTCCTTGTGACCATCCTCATCATGAATACGGCAACCAATCGCCAGAAGCTCGAAAATGCGGTGTTCCAGACCGCCGCCATTGCCCAAAAGTATAACTGTGCGCTCAAGCGTCTTGACTTCCAGCAGGAGGAAGGGCTGATGTCCTCTCTGCCTATCGGCGTCAATCAGGTGGAGATTGAGCGCGGACTGACCACTTCCAGCACGGCGGTTTTCGTGCCGTTCACCACGCAGGAGCTTTTTCAGGGCGGCGAAGCTCTCTACTACGGGCTGAACGCGCTGTCCAACAACATGATCATGGTTGACCGCAAGCAGCTCAAAAACCCCAACGGGCTGATCTTGGGTACACCCGGTTCCGGTAAGTCCTTCTCTGCCAAGCGCGAAATGACGAACGCCTTCCTCATCACGGAGGATGACATCATCGTCTGCGACCCCGAAGCCGAGTATTTCCCCCTTGTGCAGAAGCTCGGCGGTCAGGTCATCCGCATCTCGCCGGTCAGCACGGATTACATCAATCCGCTGGACATCAACACGAACTACTCCGAAGAGGAAAACCCGCTGACGCTGAAATCCGACTTCATCCTCTCCATGTGTGAGCTGATTGTCGGCGGCAAGGACGGCTTGCAGCCGGTTGAGAAGACCATCATTGACCGCAGTGTCCGCATGGTCTATCAGGAGTTTCTTGCAGACCCCAAGCCGGAGAAAATGCCGATCCTCGAAGACCTCTACAACATTCTGAGAAATCAGAAGGAGCCGGAGGCACAGCGCATCGCAACTGCCCTTGAAATCTATGTTCACGGCTCTCTGAACGTCTTCAATCACAGAACGAATGTGGATGTCAACAACCGCTTTGTCTGCTATGACATCCGCGAACTCGGCAAGCAGCTCAAAAAGCTCGGTATGCTGATTGTGCAGGATCAGGTGTGGAACAGAGTTACCATCAACCGCGCCCAGCACAAGGCAACGCGCTACTACATGGACGAGTTCCACCTTTTGCTGAAAGAGGAACAGACCGCCGCGTACAGCGTGGAAATCTGGAAGCGTTTCAGAAAATGGGGCGGCATCCCGACCGGCATCACCCAGAACGTCAAGGATCTGCTTGCGTCCCGCGAGGTAGAGAACATCTTTGAAAACTCGGATTTTGTCTACCTTCTGAATCAGGCATCCGGCGACCGGCAGATTCTCTCGAAGGCGCTGAACATCTCGCCCAGCCAGCAGAACTACATCACCAATTCCAATGCCGGTGAGGGGCTGATCTTCTACGGCTCGACCATCGTTCCCTTCAAGGACGATTTCCCGAAGGACACCCAGCTCTACCGCATCATGACCACCCGCTTAGAAGAAACCGTACAGAACTGATAGGAGGATTTTTGAATATGAACAACAAGATGATTACCATTCCCTATGCGGACGCTATCGAATACGGAGAGAACACCTCCGCGCTGTTTAAGGCTCTGTGGGAGCTGACCGATCTGATCCGACTGGAAAGCGACCTCAAGAAGCATCACCGCGCCTACCTCCATGTGAGGGAGGACATCGACGAAAAGGTCAAGGAGGCGCGTCAGATTATGACCAAGGTATCTGTGGATATGATCGGTTTCTACTTCAAGGTTGATGTTCCCAAGTGCAGCAACAGCGATGAGAATACCCCTTTCGCTGACGCGGCGGATGATGAAACCGTTTCTATCCCCAAGGACAAGTATGAGCTGATGATCGACGATCTGCTCACGATGTCCGAAATCATTCAGTGCGTTGCAGATATGCGCACGCAGGATATGAGGGCAATCCGCGAGTTCGGCAAGTTTATCCCCGCCTTTGCCGCCTTTGAGAAGAACCGCCTGAGCCTCTATCGTGAGGCAGCGAAGGAAGCCGAGGAAATCTTCGACCGTTGGGCGGACGAGATTGACGATTTCGACGAGGACTTCATGGAAGATGAGGACTACGAGCCGGACGAGTATTACTCCGACTGATATGCGCTCAAATCCGAAGAAAGGAGCTGGTTTTTATAGAGCTTGACATCATTCATACCGGCGATTGCCTTGAAATCCTGAAAACTCTGCCCGATGACAGCGTTCATTGCTGTGTGACGTCCCCTCCGTATTACGCGCTCCGCGATTACGGCATGGAGGCTCAGATCGGCAGAGAGACAACGCCGAAGGAATATATCTCGCGCCTGACGGAAGTGTTTACCGAAGTCAGGCGCGTTTTGCGTCCGGATGGAACGCTCTGGCTGAACATCTCGGACACCTACGCCGGAAAGGGCAATCAGGGCGATTTCATTGACCCGAAGAACCCCAACGGCAGAAACGGTCAGGCTGTGGCTCTCAACAACAAGGTTGAGGGCTGCAAGCCCAAAGATATGATCGGTATTCCGTGGATGCTGGCTTTTGCCCTCCGCGATACCGGCTGGTATCTGCGCAACGACATCATCTGGATGAAGGATAACCCCATGCCGGAGAGCGTGAAAGACCGCCTATCCCGCTGCTATGAGCATATTTTCCTGTTCTCCAAGTCGAAGAAGTATTTCTTCGACTACAAGGCAATCTCCGAGCCGATTGCCCCTGCAACGGCAGAACGCCTCAAGCGCGGCATGAAGGGCGGCAACAAATACGGCAAGCCCGTTCCCGGTCAGCCTCAGCCGCAGTCCATCAACCGCCCCCGTGAGCATGGCGAGATCAAGGATTGTGACATCAATCCGCTTCGCAACAAGCGCGATGTCTGGAAGATCAACACCGTCCCCTTCAAGGGCGGTCACTACGCCGCCTACCCTCCGAAGCTGGTTGAGACCTGTCTTCTCGCCGGTTGTCCCGAAGGCGGCATTGTGCTTGACCCGTTCATGGGGAGCGGCACAACCGGCATGGTTGCCTCACAGATGGAGCGTCATTTCGTGGGTGTAGAGCTGAACCCTGAATACACCGAGCTTGCCTACAAGCGGATTGGAGGTGAAATCTGATGTCCAAGGAACCGGAACTCAAAGCCCGCGACAAGGTAGTCGTGCGGATGACGCGAGACGGCGCGGTTGAGGAAAACCTGACGGCTGGTACCGAGCAGCGTGTGTCAAAGCGGCTGGAAGATGCGGAGCTGGTCAAGCCCGCTGAGACAGCCGAGCCTTCCGAAGCTCTTTCTGCGGAGGAACAGAAAAAGGTGCAGATGCGCCGTCAGCAGCGTCAGTTTCAGGCGGAACACGCCGAGGATAACGACACACAGCCGCCCTCGGAAACGTCCGTCACAGAAGAGAAAAAGGCAGAAAATCCACCCCAGAACGCACCCGAACCGCTGCCCGTGTCAGAGACTCCGTTCAAGCCTCCTGCTTTGGAGCAGCACGGCGTTTCTTCTCATACCGGCACGGTGATTGCCGAAACGGTTGTCACCCACAAGCTGCGCAAGACCTCTGCGGTTGAAGCCGTTGATGCAGATGCCGTTCTCACTCAAGCGGCGGAGACTGCCTCTGCAAAGCCGCTCTCGGACGATGCCGTCCCGCCCACGAAGCGGATGCAGAAGCTCGAAAGGAAGTCTGAGAAGGCACATGAGCGTCTGGATGCTGCCCGTGAAAAGCTGCCCACGCACAAGGTTCTCAAGAAAGAGCGTGTCTTTGATGAAGAGACCGGCAAGGGCAAAACCCGCCTTCATTTTGAGGATGAGCTGAAAAAACCAAAGGGCAAAGGCAAGCTGCAATTTGAAGCGGATAAAACCGTCCGCAAGGTCGGTGACACCCTCGCTTCCGGCATTCACGGCAAAATCCATGAGGTCGAACAGGAAAACTCGGCGGTTGAGGCGGCGCATAAAACGGAGATCGCCGCTGAGACTGCCGCTCGGCATTTCAGTCATCATCGGGAAAGCAGCGTCAACAAGCCTTATGAGAAGGTCTCCAAGTTGGAACACAAGGCGGATGTCGCTGATGCGAAGCTCCAATATGAGAGAAATCAGCAGGAGCATCCTGAGATGAAGAAGCAGAACATGAACAAGCACTACCAGAAGCAGAACATCAAGAAGGAATATGCCGCCGCTCGAAATGCCGGTTCTCAGACTGCCGGGACTGCCACAAAGAATACCGGCAAGAAGCTCGGTGAGAAGGTGTCCGACAAGATCAAGGAGTTCTTTGAGAAGAACAAGAAGGTCTTCATCTGGATCGGCGTCGGAATTGCCCTTCTCGTTTTGCTCGGTGCTGGAATCAGCTCGTGTTCGATGCTCACCTCTACCGGCTCGTCGGTTATCGCTTCCTCTTATCTCAGCGAGGATGACGCGATGCTCGGCGCAGAGGCGCAGTATTGCCGGATGGAGCAAGAGCTGCAACGCTATCTCGACACCTATGAAAGCACTCATGACTATGACGAGTATCACTTCGATCTGGACGATATTGAGCATGACCCCTATGTGCTGATCTCCATTCTCTCGGCTCTCCATGAGGGCGAGTTCACGCTGGACGAGGTGCAGGGTACGCTCCAAATGCTGTTTGAAAAGCAGTACATCCTCACCGAAGAGGTCATCGTCGAAACCAGATACCGCACGGAGACCGACACATGGACGGATGCAGACGGCAACACGCACACGGAAACCTACCGCGTCCCGTATGACTACTACATCTGCAACGTGAAGCTCGAAAACTTCAATCTCTCCCATGTCCCGGTCTACATCATGTCTCAGGAACAGCTTTCCATGTACGCAACGTATATGTCGGTGCTGGGCAACCGCGAGGATCTGTTCGGTGACTCTCCCTATGTGGACAAGTACATCACCAATCCTCCCGCCGACTACGATGTCAACCCGGAATACCTGAACGACGAGAAGTTTGCAACGCTGATTACCGAGGCGGAAAAGTATCTCGGCTATCCGTATGTGTGGGGCGGCTCCAATCCCGACACGTCCTTCGACTGCTCCGGCTTCGTCAGCTACGTTCTCACGAACAGCGGTCTTGTGAATACCGGGCGGCTGGGCGCACAGGGGCTTTACAACGTCTGTACGCCGGTTTCAAAGGCGAATGCACAGCCCGGTGATCTCATCTTTTTCGTCGGGACGTATGACACCCCCGGTGTGTCCCACGTCGGCATTTACGTCGGTGATGGGGTCATGATCCACTGCGGCGACCCCATTCAGTACACATCCATCAATTCTTCCTACTGGCAGCAGCATTTCTACGCCTTCGGAAGACCCGCCTATTAAAAGAAAGGAGTTTTGCATGAATCCCAAGTATCAGAAAGTCCTCTCCGACATCGAGAAGGCTGAAAAGAAGAAATCCGAAATCGAAGGTCAGCTCAAGGAGCTGTACGACAAGAAGACAGAGCTGGAAAACCTTGAAATCATCAATACCGTGCGCTCTATGGTGATGGACAAGGATCAGATCATGGCGTTCCTGTCTTCCATGAAGGGCGGCACCAAGCCCGCTGAAAATACGGAGGTAATCGACAATGCGTAAGAAGTTTCGTTTTCTGACCGTCCTTGCGGTCTGCGTCATGGTTCTGTCCTGCTTCTCGGTGACGGCGTTTGCCTACGCCGATGATACCGAGCAGAACCTTCCCGTCACGGAGGCAACCCAGCCGGAACAGCAGCCTGAAACCACTCCCACGCCGGAAAAGCCGAAGGGTGAGCCGATTGACGATGAGGGCAACGCCTACACCCGCGACTTGCTCTATGACAAGGCAACCAACAAGCAGTTCATCACTGTCCAGACGAAGAGCGGCAACACCTTCTTCATTGTCATCGACTACGATGCACCCATCAACGAGGATGAGGAACAGTATCAGACGTACTTCCTGAACATGGTCGATGAGAGCGATCTGCTTGCGCTGCTGGATGATGACACTGCGGCGGCTCTGACCACCTGTAACTGCAAGGAAAAATGCGCTGCCGGTCAAGTCAATACCGACTGCCCGGTCTGCAAGACCAACATGAGCGAATGCACCGGCACAGCCCCCGCTACACCTGAGCCGGACAAGGATGCGGAAACCGATGTCCCCGCCCCTAAACCCGAAAAGAAATCCAACATCGGCATGATCCTCGTCATCTTTGCCCTTGCCGGTGCTGCGGGTGCAGCTTATTACTACATCAAGTTCGTCAAGGGCAGAAAGCCCAAGGATGAAGATATGGACTTCTTTGATGATGAAGGCTACGAGGAAGAGCCGTACATCAACGAGGATGATGAGCCGCAGATTGCGGAGGATGCTGAAACGGATGGTGATGAAGATTGATCTTAGTCATTGCTGAAAAGCCCAGCGTTGCCCAGTCCATCGCAAAGGTGCTGGGCGCAACGTCCCGAAAGGACGGCTATATGGAGGGCGGCAATTACATCGTTTCGTGGTGCTTCGGTCATCTGGTGGAGCTGGCAGACGCCAGCTCCTACGATGAGCGGTATGCCAAGTGGCGGTATGACGATCTGCCCATTGTTCCGGAAAGCTGGATGTTTGAGGTCACGAAGGACAAAGCACAGCAGTTCAAGGTGCTGTCCGCTCTCATGAAGGACAAGCGCGTCACCGAGCTGGTCTGCGCAACCGATGCAGGACGCGAGGGTGAGCTGATCTTCCGGCTGGTCTACAACAAAGCCGGATGCACCAAACCCTTCAAGCGTCTGTGGATCAGCTCGTTGGAGGACTCCGCCATCCGCGAAGGCTTCCAGCATCTCCGGGACGGCAAGGAATATGACCGTCTCTATGAAGCTGCACTCAGCCGCTCGAAGGCGGACTGGATTGTCGGCATCAACGGCACCCGCCTTTTCACCACGCTCTATCACAAGAAGCTGGTGGTCGGGCGCGTCCAGACGCCGACCCTTGCAATGCTGGTGGAGCGTGACGGGAAAATCTCCACGTTCCAGAAGGAGAAGTATTTCAACGTCCACGTCGGCAAGGGCGATCTGACCGCCGATCTGGAAAAGGTCAAAACCGAAGAGGAAGCAAAAAGAATTGCGGCGGCTTGCGAGAAAAAGCAAGCCGTCGTTTCTTCTCTCAAGCGGGAGACGAAAACCGTCAATCCTCCGAAGCTCTACGATCTGACCACCTTGCAGCGCGAGGCAAACCGATACTACGGCTTCACCGCCCAGCAGACGCTTGATCTCGTTCAGACGCTCTACGAAAAGAAGCTCCTGACCTATCCGCGCACGGACAGTCAGTTCA
>ENA-UACB01000421-UACB01000421.1-human-gut-metagenome-genome-assembly--contig:-NODE-421-length-10855-cov-7.145926_pt1 | contig 10855 bp, 8 predicted proteins | sample MGYA00243873_ERZ654213 | MGnify/ENA primary metagenome ERZ654213 (study PRJEB26926, sample SAMN06165218) | human gut metagenome | biome: ENVO:00009003; feature: ENVO:2100002; material: ENVO:00002003...
TCATGCCTAGTCTCGTGGGCTCGGAGATGTGTATAAGAGACAGGGCCGGAGGATGACCGGATAAATCTGAGCAATTCTTTGTTTGCCTGGCTATCCATGACGGTTTCCCGTTTTTCTTCAAAAAGATTGAGTGTTGTGGAGCATTCCCCACAGATGTCAATGCCTACTACCTGTTCTTTCTGAAGAATAACAGCCAGCAGTTTCTCCAATTCCCATAAGCTGAGAGAACCTTGATCCCAGTTTGTTGCTGCCGAAGCCGGATTCAAGACATCCTTGTCTATGGAAATGTAAACCGGTCCGTTGATATGTCCGGAAGAAAAGTTCTGCCAACCCTCTTCGTGCATGAGCGTAGTTTCACTGTAAAACCGAACTTGTCTTTCATATCCTTTCGGCACAGCCTGTATCAGTTTGTCTGAAGAACCTACGATAATTACTTTCTTGCAGTTGTTGTTATGGTCCAATATATCCTTTACCCAACTTCCGCAAGAAAGTATGTTGTCAAACAACGGTGGCTGCATATCGGGATGGTGGTCGAACACAATCAGCGAAAACGGAGTTTCAAGTTTGTCTGTCCAGAATTTAGTCAAATAATGATAATTGCCTGAATCGATGAAATGGACTCCCTCCGCCGGATAATCAGCAATCATCCCCTTCAAAGCCAAAGCCCCCTCCCTGTCACAGTAGCCATCTGTACCATAAAGATGACGACAATCCAGCCATATAAATTTATTGTTCCGGGCAAACGCCTCGTAGTCATACACTCCCGTGAAGTTCATGATGATGATCGGCCATGCTATCCGTTTATCTGTTTTTTGATTTTGCCCGCTCATACGTTGTTTTTGCATATCCTTTTACTGTTCATTAAAACCATCGTACATAACAGAAATCTTGTCGGTGAGGTAACAAAGCATTCTTGGGATACATACGGAAGGCCTGCTTGAAGCTTCCAGCGTTGAAAATGCCGGATGTCGCCTTAAAGGTATATAAATTCCCATTCTTGGAAACCGGCAAAAGGGGAATAACCTCATATATGTGATCCTGACCGTCTTCACGCCTGATAATGACCGATTCTATTCCGATTGCGTCATCCAGGCCTTTCTCATCAACGACAACCGTCACCTCATATTCCTTTCCGGCTTCAACCGTGGCATTCAGCCCATTCCCTGCCTCTATGGATTTGATTTCTATGGCATCCCATCTGCTTCGGACGTTTGCTTTCCAGTCAGCCATCATTTTCGCCTTCGCAAAGTTGTCGGCTGCCAGAATGTGGAAATGCTCTGACAGTTTGTTATAGAACCTGTCATAGTAGTCGTCCAACTGTCTTTTCATGGTAAAATGGGGAGCGATTTGTGCGATTGAGTTCTTGATATACTTGACCCAGTCTTCCGAATAGTTCTTCCCCCCATGCTCGTAATACAGTGGCAGGATGTCATGCTCCAACAAATAATAGATGGCTTCGGCATCCAGCTGGTTTTGGTACTGTTCATTCTGATAAGTCCTTTTATCAGTCAGTGCCCATCCAGCATCCTTACGGTATCCTTCATACCACCAACCGTCCAGCACGGAGAAATTAAGCACACCGTTCATCAATGCCTTCTCGCCCGACGTACCCGAAGCTTCTGCCAACCGCGTAGGGGTGTTCATCCAAATATCCACCCCCGAGATAAGATGGCGTGCCAGGTCCATGTCGTAATTCTCCAAGAATATGATTTTACCTAAAAATTCCGGACGCCGGGATATTTCCACGATTTGCTTGATCAGCCCCTGCCCGGCACCGTCATTGGGATGGGCTTTGCCTGCAAAGATGAACTGTACCGGATATTTCGGATTATTCACAATCCTGGCAAGTCGGTCTATATCCGTGAACAGAAGATGAGCCCTCTTATATGTAGCAAAACGGCGTCCGAAGCCTATTAGAAGAGCATCGGGATTGAATCTCTCAAAAATGGAAACGCTCAATGCCGGATCAATCTGACTCCTGAGCCAGTCCTTGCTGCATTTGCTTTTGATATAGTCCAGCAATTTTGCTTTCTGTTTTAACCGGGTATTCCATATCTCTTCATCCGGGATGCCATAGACGGCCTCCCAGATTTTCTGATTGGACTGGTCGCAGAAAAAATTCTCATCAAAATTGTCCTTGAAAAGCTTTTTCCATTCTGCCGCACACCAGGTAGGCAGATGTACCCCGTTGGTTACATAACCCACATGGTTCTCTTCCGGGAAGTATCCCTTCCAGATCGGCGCAAACATTTGCTGGGATACCGATTTATGCAACTTGCTGACACCGTTTACCTCCTGGCAGGTCTTGCAGGCGAAGACAGACATGCAGAAACGTTCCTCCTTGTCTCCCGGATTGTGACGCCCGAGATCCATCAGGTTATCCCAGGTTATACCCAACTTGCCAGGATATCCCTTCATATATTTATTGAAAAGCCCTTCGTCAAAATAATCATGACCAGCGGGTACGGGAGTATGTACGGTATAAAGTGAGGAAGCACGTACCAGCTCCATGGCCTGCCCGAAATTCAAGCCGCCATTTATGTAATCACAAAGCCGCTGGATATTGATCAGTGCGGCATGCCCCTCATTACAGTGATATACATCTTTCGTTATACCTAAAGCTCTCAGCGTTATCATCCCGCCTATGCCAAGCAGTATTTCCTGTTTTAGCCGATTCTCCCAGTCGCCTCCATACAGATGGTGAGTGATAGGGCGGTCAAACTCGCTGTTGAGTTCATTGTCCGTATCCAGCAGATAAAGGGGAATACGCCCCACACTGGCTTTCCAGACATTGGCATGTACCACAAAACTGTCGGCATAGGGGACGTGGATTACCAGTTGTTTCCCATCCGGTTGCATTACCTTTTCAATCGGGAGCTGCCCGAAATTCTGCGCTTTATAATTGACTGTCTGCTGGCCGTCCATGGAAAGCGACTGGTCAAAATAACCGTAACGGTACAAAAGTCCTATGGCACAAAGGTCCACATTGCTGTCCGACGCCTCTTTCAGGTAATCCCCCGCCAACATTCCCAAACCGCCGGAATATATCTTAAGGACTTCATCCAAGCCGTATTCCATGCTGAAATAAGCTATTGACGGGCGCTGGTGATCCGGTTCCACATCTACGTATTTTTTGAAGGCGGAATAGACGGCATCCATTTTATAGACAAAGTTCTCATCATGTGCCAGCGCTACAAGCTTCTCATAATTTATCCGCTCCAGAAACAATACCGGATTCTGTTCCACCTCTTTCCAAAGTTCCGAATCCAAATCACAATACAGTTTCTTTGCGTCATCATTCCATGTCCACCAGAGATTATGTGCGATTTCTGCAAGTTTTCGCAGTTCTGCAGGAAGATGTGAACCTACTGTAATCTCCCTCCACTGAGGGGTATTTACATTATAACTTGAATATTCCATGACATTTTAATTAAATAAGTCCTAATCTTTATTCAGTCCTTTTATTATTTTTCGTTTACCGACAATCCATACCGTATCATTCTCCTTGAAAATTGTATCAGGGTCTGGATTCATAATATTCACGGTACTCCTCTCTATTCCGATAATGATGCTATCCGATATGTCTGCCTCCCGGATCGTCTTTCCGATCAATGGTGAACCTCCTTCGACAGGAAATTGCCCTATTTCCATCTCATCCTGCGAGGATGTTCCGTTCCCGTTCCTTTCTACCTTCTTTTGCTCCATGGATGTCCGGAAGCTTTCCAACTGCCGGTCCGTACCTACGACCGTAACCTTGTCATATGGATAGAGATGTTCTTCCCCTTGTGGTATATCTAGGCGTTTTTCTCCACGGGTGATTGAAATCACATTTATCTGAAACAAGGTGCGCAAGCTGCTTTCTTTTAATGTTCTGCCCACATATATGGAATCAGGGGATACTGTGAAATCCGCCAAATGTAATTCCTTGAACGGGATATTGCTGCCAAGGGTGGAGCCTGTATCACTTTCTGTAGAAAGTCCATTCCCGTCCGTCCCCTGAAAGTTTGCCATAAATTGTCTCTCTATAGTCAGCGACCGTTTCTTGATCCGCTTGGAAAAATAAATGACGGCAATGATAATGGAAGAGACTACCAACCCGGCTCCCAAGGCAACATTGAAAAGATGGGTAATGATACTCATCATGATAATCGTGCAGATCAGTATTTTGACAAGTACTATTGATACCAAAGGCCCTCTGTTGAACTTGTTGTCCGTCCAGAGTTTACGGAACTCGGTTGAATTGTTCCTTTTCATGATGATGGCCCATAGAAACGGGGATATGACAAGAAAGATGATGATGAAGCCCAACAAGTTCCCTTCCATTCCCGGCAGACTTTTCCTAATCAAAGGATGCACATAGGAAAAATATAAAGTGATGAAAAAAACGCATACGACCAGATAGAGTGTGACAGACACCAGCATAGACCGGATCAGTTTATGCCAAGTACCCTGGTGTTTTACAGTCATTGCCCCGGACGTATAGTGTACGAGATAATCTTTCAGGGATTCAGGCATGTGGATGTCTATAAACCGGTATGCTGGTTCCGAAAGCCGTATCATATAGGGGGTAAGAAAAGTCGTTATGACAGATACTGCCACTATGACCGGATAGAGATACTTGTCCGTAACATTCAGACTGACGCCTAAAGATGCGATGATGAATGCGAATTCACCGACCTGTGTCAGTGAAAAGCCGGACTGTATGGCAATTTTCAACGGCTGGCCGGAAAGCAAGACACCAAAGCTCCCGAACAGTACCTGACCGGACAGTACCAGCAATGTCAGGATGAGAATAGGGACGGCATATTCCCACATCATGGCAGGATCGATCATCATTCCTACCGACACGAAAAATATGGAAGCGAACAGGTCTTTTACCGGCTGTACGATATGTACGATTTTTTCCGCTTCAACGGTCTCTGCCAGCAGGGACCCCATGACAAAGGCTCCCAATGCGGCAGAAAATCCCGCTTTTGTCGCAATCATCACCATTCCCAGGCAAAGTCCCAGAGAGGTTATCAATAAAATCTCGTTGCTGGTGAAACGGCGTATCTTCTTCAGCAGGGTAGGTATCAGATAGATACCCAATGCCGACCAGAAAATCAGGAAAGCGGCCAGCTTCAATATACTTTCCAGCATCTCCTTCCCTTCAAAATGTTTGCCTACCGCCAACGTGGAAAGAACAACCATCATCACTACAGCCACCAGATCTTCGATAACAAGAATCCCCAAGACAATGCCAGTGAATTTCTGTTGGAGAAGTCCCATGTCATTGAAGGCCTTGAATACGATGGCCGTGGACGACATGGACAACATTCCACCCAGAAAAATACTGCTCATGTGGGAGAACCCCATTGCATTCCCCGCTGTATAACCTATGAACATCATGCCACATACAATAGTGACAGTGGCAACGATAGCCGTAATGCCCACATTTATCAATTTCTTGAACGAAAAGTCCAGTCCCATCGCGAACAGCAGAAAAATGACACCGATGTCCGCCCATATTTTGATATTGGCAGGATCGGAAACAGTCGGGACCAGAGAAACGGAAGGACCCGCCATAATACCGGCTACAATGTAGCCCAATATGACCGGTTGCTTCAGCCACTTGAAAATGACGGTTACAATACCGGCAATAATCAGAATTATGGCAAGATCCGATATTAAAGGAGCAACTTCTGACATATTAACGGTTATTTTAGATCGATAATTCGTTAAGGACCCGGATCAGGCTTTTGTCAATAGGCTTGTCCTTTTTGATTGCCTGGACAAAAGGAACATAAACAATCTCGTTGTTCCGTATGCCTATCATAACATTTCGCTGGCCTTCCATTAAGGCCTGGATTGCGGCTTCACCCAGCCGGCTTGCCAGTATACGGTCATTGGCACTCGGAGCACCACCCCGTTGCAGATGGCCCAGGATAGAAACCCTGACATCATACCCGGGATATTCCTTCTTTACCCGGTCGGCGTAATATATGGCACCTCCATTCTTGTTTTCAGGACTTTCGGTCACAATTACGATGCTGCTGTTTTTCGTCTTTCTGAATCCGCGCCCGATGAATGTTTCCAACTGGTCCACGTCCGTCCTGTCCTCCGGGATGATGGCCGCTTCAGCACCGGAAGCTATTGCGCTGTTTTGTGCCAGGAAGCCCGCATCACGCCCCATCACTTCGACAAAGAAGATACGGTCATGGGAGGTTGCCGTGTCCCTGATTTTATCCACGCATTCCACAATGGTGTTCAATGCCGTATCATATCCTATGGTAAAATCGGTACCATATAGGTCATTGTCAATGGTGCCGGGCAATCCTATGCACGTCACATCATACTCCTCCGCAAAGATACGGGCTCCCGTCAGGGAACCGTCTCCACCGATAATTATCAAAGCATTGATGTTCTCTTTCTGTATGACCTTATAAGCTTTCTTGCGTCCTTCGGGAGTGGTGAAAGTCTCGGAGCGAGCTGTTTTCAGTATGGTGCCTCCCCTCTGGATAATGCTACTTACATCTTCCGTCGTGAGTTCTTTCACTTCACCGGCAATCAGCCCCTCGTAACCTCTATAAATTCCTTTCACTTTAAATCCGTTAAAAATGGCGGCGCGGGTCACGGCACGGATAGCCGCGTTCATTCCTGAAGCATCCCCTCCGGAAGTCAGAATTCCAATATACTTGTTATCCATAATTTGTTTTTTATATTTTAATTAATCAGGCAAAATTAGAAAGCAACTGTTTTAGCCTTTTTCTGCTATAAAAGATACGGCTTTTTATCGTACTCAGTGACACTCCTATCTTTGCGGCTATTTCCCGATATTTGACTCCGGTACAACATAAAAACGACATAATGTGCTTTAGGCAATGTTTTAAGGGCTTCCCTTATCTCTTTTGCATCATGCCCGTTATCCACGAAAATGAAAGAGTCGTCCCTTAACAGGAAATGATATTCAGGTTCTGATAATACATATAAATTCCCTCGTATTTTCTTTGTCCGGCAATTATTGATAAATGCATTGCGCATGATGGTATACATCCAGCCTTTAAAATTCGTACCGGAATCAAACTTATCCTTATTATCCAACGTCCTCAACATTGTTTCCTGCAACAAGTTTTCTGCTTCATCCTTGTCAGCAGTCAGTTTATATGCAAAACAATGCAGTTCATTCTGAAGGGCTACCAGCGCTTTATCGAAATCAAATCCTCTCATTATATTTATTTTGGAATTCAAATATCCGGGTGAAGGCATTCCCTGATAATAAGAAATGCCTTCTGTAGAGTCTCATCAAGATATCTTATTTGACATCAATAGTTTTGGTGGTTTCCTGAACCTTCTTATCTACGACTTTGGGAATATCGATAAACAGGACCCCGTGTTCCACTTTGGCCGAAATTTTATCTTTTTCCACATTATCCGGCAGCAGGATACTCTGCTGGAATCGGGAATAGGAGAATTCACGGCGCAAGTATTTTCCGTCTTTCTTCTCCTCCTTTTTCTCGTCCTTTTTTTCCATGCAGATTACCAGATTGTTGCTTTCATCCACACTTACCTTAAAATCATTCTTGGTCATTCCCGGAGCTGCCAGTTCTACCTTGTAGTCCTTTTCATTCTCAATCACATTGATGGCTGGAGCCGTAGCGTTTGCTCTTGCCATCCATTCATTGTCAAAGAAATCGTTAAAAATACTCGGTAACCAATTCTGGTTTGTTTTTACAGGTACCATTTTTACCTCCTCTTTAAAAGTTAATAATTAAAACTTAAAAAAAAGCATCTGCTTGATAGACAGATTTTTATTTTTTAGCCATCCCTTGTTTGGCCACAGCTTCTGCCCGTTTCCGTATCTCTTCCGGGTTTCCAAGGTAGTAGTCCTTGACAAGAACCAGCCTGTCGTCAAATTCAAAGACATAAGGAACTGCCGTAGGCAGGTTCAGGTTGGAAATATCCGTATCGGAAATTCCTTTGAGATGCTTGATGATTCCGCGCAGGCTGTTACCATGGGCGACTACCAGCAGGCTGTCCTTATACATCAATGCGGGAAAGATGATGCATTTCCAGTAAGGCATGACACGCCCAATAGTATCTTTCAGGGATTCCGTACGGGGAAGTTCGCTATCTGGTACACCGGCATAGCGGATATCCATGCCCGGATTACGGGGATCATCTTTGCCTACCGGAGCGGGAGCCACGTCATAGCTTCTTCGCCAGATGTGTACTTGTTCTTCACCATATTGGACCGCTGTTTCACTCTTATTCAGTCCCTGAAGCATGCCGTAATGCTTCTCGTTCAGCCGCCAGGTCTTTTCAACCGGAATCCAGTCTTTATCCAGCCGGTCCAAGACACAGTTCAACGTTTTTACGGCACGTTTCAAGTAAGAAGTGTAAGCTGCCTCAAAAGAAAATCCAGCCTCCCGTAATGCATCGCCTGCCTTGCAGGCTTCTTCAACTCCTTTCTCGCTTAAATCCACGTCCGTCCATCCAGTAAAACGGTTTTCTTTGTTCCATAGACTTTCGCCATGACGTAATAACACTATTCTTTTCATGGATACTTCTTCTTTATGCAATGGTTATTGAAGAATCCAGATATACGTCCTGAATGGTGTTCAGAAGTTGAATTCCGTCTTTCATCGGTTTCTGGAAAGCCTTACGACCGCTGATCAGCCCCATACCACCTGCACGCTTATTTACTACTGCCGTTACGACAGCATCATGCAGGTCGGATTCCCCATGGGATTCACCGCCCGAGTTAATCAATCCGACACGTCCCATATAGCCATTCGCCACCTGATAACGGCAAAGGTCTATCGGATGGTCAGTGGTCAGTTCCGAATACATACACTCGTTTGTCTTTCCGAATCCGATAGCCTTGAAACCGCCGTTATTGGATGGGAGCTTCTGCTTCACGATATCGGCTTTAATGGTAACCCCGATATGGTTGGCTTGTCCTGTCAAGTCGGCAGCGGCATGATAGTCGGTACCATCCTTTTTGAAGCTGCTGTTTCTCAAATAGCACCACAGAATAGTAGCCATTCCCAGTTCGTGGGCATATTCAAAAGCCTGTGACACTTCCACTATCTGGCGGCGGCTTTGTTCCGAACCGAAATAAATGGTAGCACCGACAGCTACGGCTCCTCAGAGCTCGCACCTCAGCTTCGTAGGCCACTCTCTGCTCCTCAGATAGGTTATGGCTATACTTATCGATGATATGCAGAGATTTGTTCGATAACACAACAACCTTGTAGAGGTATTTCCAAGTATTGTAGAGTGGTAAATCATTAGGACTCCACTTATGCTGATACATATTCGTCCACAAACCTCCATCGTACCAGTCGCCACCACGAATAGGTATCATGGCTTCGTCTGTAGTAAGTGTGTTATAGTCATAAATCCCACGACAGGTCCCCTGTAAACCCTCACTGTCTGCACTGCCACCAATGTAATTGTAGAGCACAGCCACTGCATTAATATATATGTTGTTGGCATTGTTGTAAATGTCTTCTTCATAAAGTTGATCTCTAGGGTCTTCAGTAAGACAAGAGGTCATCATCGTTGCCAAAGCAACCATCAATATGTTTATATATCTTTTCATAACTGTAAGCGGTTAGAATTGAATACTAAGACCTAACGAATAGGTACGATATAAAGGATAGGTGCGTTTGTCGTCAATGCCCAAAGTGTTGCTTACTACATAACTGTTTATCATTGGAGTAAGACCGCTATAGCCTGTGATTGTTGCAAGGTTGCTAATGCCTGCCGAAAGACGCAATGACTTCACAGCCTTGGATTTCATTGGAATATTGTAGCCTATGGTAATATGTTCAATATTTACATAGTCACCTTTTTCCAACCAATAGTCTGAAACATTCTGATCAATAATATTTTTTTCAGGAGCACCCTTCAATACATTGTAGTCAGGGAATATAGACATATTGGTATAAGCCAAGCCCGTGCCATTGAATATCTTATGACCGAAAGCACCATTTATCTGCATGGCAATATCAAAGGACTTGTAACGGAAACTGATGTTTGATCCAATAGTTACCTTGGGGGTTGCCTGACCTGCTATATACCTGTCTCCGCCATCGCTAAAATCAATCTCGCCATCATCATTCAAATCTTCAATATCGTAACTGTAGCCACCAAGTTCATTTTCTTTAAGCCCTTTGCAGTGAGGTAGATAGAATACCCCCAATGGCTGACCTACAATCTGATATACTACATTATTGTCTCCACCGTTCTGACCTGCACCATAAAGCGAGCCAATCGGAGTAATATCTGAAGCTGTCATATGCATACCATTATACTCTCCACTAAGCGAAAGTAACTTATTCTTCTGGTAGGACATATTGAAGTTGATATTCATCTCCATATCCTTTCGTTGAATGGGAACTACCGAGATTCCTAGTTCGACACCCTGGTTAGACATCGAGCCGATATTTGCCATCAGTTTATCGAACGCAAAGGTCGGAACGGGAACATCATACTCATAGAGCATATCAGTTGTCTTTGAGTAATATAATTCCGAGGTAAGCATCAACCGATTATCCCATATACCTAAGTCAAAACCGATATTAAATGTTGAACGAGTCTCCCACTTAAGGTCCGGATTCGTGTTGCGTATACTTCCCATTGTTACGGTAGGTGCACCGTTGATGGATACGATACCATTCTCCTTTACGGTATTAAGTGTTGTATAGGATGTTATACCTCCAAGATTTCCTGACCGACCATATCCGGTTCTTAGTTTCAACATTGTTATAAAGTCAGTATCAGAGAGGAAGCCTTCTTTTTTTACATCCCAACCCAGTGATACTGATGGGAAGAATCCGAAAGTATTGTTATCGCTTACCATTGAAGAGCC
>ENA-UACB01000433-UACB01000433.1-human-gut-metagenome-genome-assembly--contig:-NODE-433-length-10661-cov-3.351688_pt1 | contig 10661 bp, 8 predicted proteins | sample MGYA00243873_ERZ654213 | MGnify/ENA primary metagenome ERZ654213 (study PRJEB26926, sample SAMN06165218) | human gut metagenome | biome: ENVO:00009003; feature: ENVO:2100002; material: ENVO:00002003...
GAGCATGGGTGCATCGCCCATGCAGATAATTGTCAAAGTTATGATTCCCGAGAGCGTGCCCTCGCTGCTCTCGAACTTCACGATAGCGATAACCACCATCCTCGGCTACTCCGCAATGAGCGGAATAATCGGCGGCGGCGGACTCGGTAAGATTGCCATAAACTACGGCTACTACCGCTACAAATATCTCGTCATGATCTTTGCCGTTATCCTGCTCATAGCGCTCGTTCAGATTTTCCAGAGCGTCGGCACCCACCTTGCAACAAAGACAGACAAGAGACTCAAAAAATAATTAAGCACATAAAAAGCACCCGGTCGGGAGAAATCCCTGCCGGGTGCTTTGCTGTATTTATTTTACGCCTTCGCTTTCGGGGTGAAAACCTTTGCGTCAAGCTTTTTCATCAGCGCGTCGAACACTATCGCCATAAGCAGCGTAGCGGCGAAGCAGAGAATGAAATAGTTCAGATTGTTGTTGACCAGTCCGAGTCTCTTGAATATCGTCATCGGGATGCGCTGGAGAATATAGACGCTGAAAACATGCTTGCCGAGCATCGAAAGTGCGGGATTGCCGATTTTTATCTTCATCGATGCGAGCACAACGATAAGCATGAACGCGCTCGCCCACGCCCAGTATACCGGGAGCCCCGCCGAGCGATATTTATGTCCGACAACAAAGGCAGCAACCGCTACCGTAATGCAGAGCATATAGATATAGTTGTTTTTCATCACGAATTTGTCTATATATTTCTTGAGATACGCATACCACATACCCAGCGGGAAGAGAATCAGCGTGTTGTAGTACCACGCGGGCTTCCCGACTTTTATAAGCGCAAAAGCGAGTCCGCAGGTGAGTACGGTCATCGCGATAAGCCCCGGGATATGGTGCTTGCGGAAGATAAGGAACGACACTATAAGTATCAGATAGAGGCAGAGAACGGCGGTGATATACCAGTTCGAGTTGCCTATGCTCTCCCATGTAGTGAACGCGAGCAGAGTCGTTCTCGTCTTCGTCTTTATTCCGAGTGCGAGGTTCATCAGCAGGAACAGGAGAACCGCGATATCAAAATGCGCAAAAAGGCTCAGGAACCTGCGCCTGAAAATACCCTTGACATACGGCGTGCCTTTTTTCATTATAGAGCACATCATGCCATATCCCGAATAGAACAGGAAGGTCACAACGACGAGCTGGCCGAGCCAGCTTTTCAGGTCGAGCCATATCGTATCGGACGAGCCGCCGAGCTTCATATACCCGCTGATGTGGCACATGAAAACGAGCAGCACGAAGATTCCGTTTATGGCGCCGGTCGTATCTTTTGACATATAATCGGAATTGAACTCACCCGATTTGACGAACTTTGCGCCGCACAAAAACACAAACAGCGCAGTTGCCAGAACATAGATCATATTTAATTATCCTCCGCAATATTTGAGACAATTATATCACAGCATTCCTATCCTTGCAACAAAAAAAGCGCGGGCGCAGTTTTCGCTGTACCCGCGTTTTTCGTTAGAAAGGTGATATATCAATTAAAGGGGTTGTAGTAGAATGATCTGTTGTCCTGCTGGGTTGTCTGCTCCTGCTGCTGTTGGGAGGAAGAGGAAGTGGTGTTTCCGGTATCCTCGACGAGCTTTACCTTGACATTGAATTCCTTTGTCTGATAGTTGCTCGATATCCTGCACAGGGTCAGGGTCAGCGTATCGCCGACTTTGGCGTTTTCAATCGCTTCGAGCAGGACTTCCGAAGTGCTCAGCTCCTTGCCGTTGACCGCCGTTATAAGATCGCCGACCTGGGCGCTGCTGTTTGCAAGGTCGCTGTCCGCGTTGATGTCCGCGATTATGAGCGAACCTGCCGGCAGACCCTTTATCTGCACTATCATGTTATACTGCTGATTCGATGTATTGGAGAAGTAGCTGATGCCGAGCTTCGGGCGGTTCGGCACTCTGCCGTAGGCGATAAGATCGTCGATTATCTCCTTTGCCGATGAGATCGGGATAGAGAAGCCCATGAGCTCATAGCTGCTGTCGCTGATTTTGAGAGAGTTGATGCCGACCACCTGGCCGTATTCGTTTATCAGAGCGCCGCCGGAGTTGCCGGGGCTGATAGCAGCCGTGTGCTGGATGCACTCCATGGAATAGCCTATCTGGCTGCTGACGGTTCTCGAAATCGCGGAGACCATGCCGTTGGTAAACGAGCCGAAGAACTCTGTGCCGCCGGGGTTGCCTATGGCATACACGGTCTCGCCGACCGAAAGCTTCGTTGAATCGCCGAACTCTGCGGCAGTGAAGCCCGTAGCCTTTATTTTCAGCACGCCGATATCGGTGCGCGAATCGTAGCCGACTATCTCGGCGTCATACTGAGTGCCGTCATGCAGCTGAACGACGGCTTTGACGCCCTCGCCGCTGATAACATGGGCGCAGGTGATTATATAGGTATAAGTGTGATCTTTATTCTCGCCCATGACTATGCCGGAGCCTTCGCCGGAAGCCGAGCTTGACGACTGGCTGTATACGACTATGCCGACATTGCTCGGCGAAACTTTTTCATATATCTGAGCCGAGGTGAGCACGCCGTTGCCCTTTGAAGTCGTTGTCGCCTTCGGGGTCTCGGCAATGTTCAGCTGAGCGTCGCCCTCGGAAGTGCCGGTCACAGAAGTGCCGCCGGAGCTGCTGTTATTATTTCTCTTTGCGAGCACGGTGACGGTCGCGGAGACCGCAATAACAACTGCGAGGATTGCGGCGAAAACCGCAACGCCTTTCTTCTTCGCGCTCATCTTTTTCTTCTTTTTCTCGGGCTGAGGCGGCGTGTAGCTGCCGGAATTATATGAATTCTGACTGTTATAGCTGCCCTGCTCGGGCTGCTGCGGAGCAGAATAAACCTGATCCGGCTCAAGCGGTGCAGACTGCTGTGCGGTGTCTGCCGAGTTGTCTTCGGGCGGCGTCTCGCCGGAACTGCCGAAGTTGTTCACATAATCATCATTGTACATAAACTGAATTTACCTCCATCCATTGCCTTCGGGATATCCTTCATCTTTTGACACTATTATGGACTTTCAATATTACGATTTCTTGAACGTCGGGTAAATAACCTTTGGATTTTTATTCAACTTTTTTCCGCAAAAATTCATCTCAGCGGAAGCCAAAACACGAACTGCGTATATTCGCCCGGCTCGCTGTTGACGGTTATCTGGCCGCCGTGCATATCGACTATGGTCTTGACTATATACAGTCCGAGACCCGCTCCCTTGACATCGTAGCTGCGCGATTTGTCCGTTTTATAGAAGCGCTCAAAGACTTTGCCCGCCTCTTCGCGCGAGATTCCCTTGCCGCTGTTCTTGACGGAGAATATCATCTTTTCGCTGTCCGATTTTATCGCGACTTCGATATAGCCGCCCTCGTTCGTGAACTTCACGGCGTTGTCGATAAGATTATATACGACCTGATTTATCATATCCTCGTCGGCGCAGATGTTGAGCGGCTCGACTTTATCAAGGCCGCGTATCTCTATCTTCTTTTCATCTATCGCACGCTCGAAGCCGAGCATCGTTTTGAAGGTCATTGCCGAAATGTCGAACTCCTTGGGCTGGATCTTGAGCTGACCCGCCTCTATCTTCGACATATTGAGCATACCCGTGACAAGGCGAGAAAGGCGCTTGACCTCGTCGGAGACTATTCTGAGATAATATGTGCTCTTCGACGAATCTATCGTGCCGTCGAGTATTCCGTCTATGAATCCGCCGATAGTGGTCATCGGGGTCTTTAACTCATGCGAGACATTCGCGACGAAATTGCGTCTCGAAGTCTCGATAGCCGAAAGCGCGTTCGCCATCGAGTTGAACGCCGTCACAAGCTCCGCGACCTCGTCCTCGTCGCCGCCCAGCACTTTATGATAGGGCACCGAGATTCGGTTGCTGAAATCGCCCTTTGCATACTGCTTTGCCGCCGCCGACATCTCGCGCAGGGGCTTTGTCATCTGATAGGTCATAACATATGTTGCAACGAATGCTATCGCGAGCGCGAGAATTGCCGAGAACAGGAACATCTTGAGCATCGCCCTGACAGGCTCGTGCAGCGAATCCGTATCCTGCGAAGCGATGACCGCGCCGCAAAGCTTGCCGGATGCCACTATCGGCTCAACGCTTATAAAATGCGAGCTCTTGTACATTCCGCCGAGCGTGCCCGTTTCGGTATATCCGCCGCTGCTGAGCCTCGACAGAGCTGTTTCGGGGACTGTATATTTGCTGTGGACTATGCACTCGCCCATGTACATCACGAGATTGGACTGCCATATATCCTTACAGCAGATTATCTTGCCGTCGGTGTCGCATATATAAATGTCCGCATCTATCGCCTGCGAGAGCTGGGCGGTCGAAACGCTCATGAGCAGAGTAGAATTCTTGTTGCTCTCTTCAAGCGAGTAGCCTTTTTGAATAAGCGCCGCGGCAGTCTGCGAGACGGTCTGCGCGTTCTGCTTTAAAAGCGCCGTCTTCTCTTCGGACTGGTAGCGCGCGATGAATATCAACAGCGACGAACCGAGAATGGTGAAGCCAATAAACAGTATCAGCACCGTCACATAAAAGTAACGGTGAAACAGACCCGAGCGTTTTGTTCTCAAGCCTGCGTTCTTTACATCTTTTATTTCAAACTTTTTGCGTGCTTTTTTCATGCACATCAATCCTTGGTCTCAAACTTGTAGCCTACGCTCCAGACGGTCTTGAGTTCCCACTTGTCGGACACGCCCTCGAGCTTCTCTCTGAGCCTCTTGACATGGACATCGACCGTTCTCGAATCGCCGTAATAGTCGAAGCCCCAGACTTCGTCGAGCAGCTGATCGCGGGTAAACACCCTGTTCGGGTTGCTGGCAAGGTGATAGATAAGCTCCAACTCTTTGGGCGGAGTGTCGATGCGCTTGCCGTCGACCCAGAGCTCGTAGTTCGTCAGGTTTATCTTGAGCTTGTCGTATTCGACCTGCTTTATATCCGCCGCTGGAGCGCCCGCGCTGCGTCTGAGGACTGCCTTGACGCGCGCCACAACTTCCTTTGCATCGAAGGGCTTGACGACATAGTCGTCCGCGCCGAGTTCAAGACCGAGGACTTTGTCAAAAGTCTCGCCCTTTGCGGTGAGCATGATTATCGGCTTGTCCGAGAATTTTCTTATCTCGCGGCAGACCTGCCAGCCGTCGAGGCGGGGCAGCATGATATCAAGCAGCATCAGATCCGGCTGAATCTCGCCGAAGCTCTTCACGGCGCTCTCGCCGTCGTTTACTATGCTGACTGTGTAGCCCTCTTTTTCAAGATAGAGGCGCAGCAGTTCGCAGATATTAACGTCGTCGTCAACGACAAGTATTTTTTCGTTAGCCATAAGTACCTCTCCTTTGTTTTAAACGAACCCATTGTAATTATTATAGACCATTCAAAAAAGTTTGTGTGAATGGCGGAATAACATTTTGTTACAAAATTTCGTATTTTTACTACTCTGTAGCATCTAAGAGTTTACATCCGGTTGCAAGAACGCTTGTAAAGTTTCAGGTGTTATAGGGGACTACCTGTGCAGATTCTCGCCCATGCTCACGAGCTTATGCTCGATGGAGTCGACGAGCGCTATCCAGCTCGCATTGATAACGTCCTGCGACACGCCGACCGTTGTCCAGATATCCTCGCCGTCGGACGAAGTTATAAGAACGCGGACGCTCGCCGCCGTGGCGTCTTTCGGCTCCATGACGCGAACCTTGTAGTCGATGAGCCTCAATTTTCTAAGGCACGGGTAGAACACCTCGAGTGCTTCACGCAGAGCGCGGTCGAGCGCGTTGACGGGACCGTCGCCGTCCGACGCCGCTATCCTGACTCTGCCATCGACGCTGAGCTTTATCGTGGCGGTTGCGCTGTGGTCATTGTCATAGGGCAGCTCGTCGAGCACCTTGTAGCTGATGAGATCGAAGAACGGCTTGTATTTTCTGACGAGGCGGTGAACTATCAGCTCGAACGACGAATCCGCGCCCTCATACTGATAGCCCTCGTATTCTTTTTGCTTCAGGATATCGAGCAGCTCCGCGACCTGCGGCGAATCCTTGTCAAAATCGGGATAGAGCTTCTGTATTTTCTTGAGCACCGCCGCCTTGCCGGTCACTTCAGAAAGCAGGAAGCGCCTGCGGTTGCCGACAGATTCGGGGTCGATATGCTCGAACGATTCGCTGAATTTCAAAACGCCGTCGGCGTGCATTCCCGCTTTATGGGCGAATGCGCTGCGCCCGACAAACGGCACATCCCTGTGCAAAGTTACATTGGCTATCGACGCTATCTTTATCGCCGATGAGGTCAGATTTTTCAAATTCTCCTGCGGGATACACTCATAGTCGGACTTTATCTGCAAATTGGGGATTATCGAAGTCAGGCTCGCGTTTCCGCAGCGCTCGCCGAAGCCGATAAATGTGCCCTGCACCTGCTTCGCGCCCGCTCTTACCGCCATGAGCGCGCCCGCACACGCCATATCCGAATCGTTGTGGGTGTGAATTCCTATATCTGTACCTGGAAAGGCTTTTACGACCTCGCCGGTGATTTTTTCAATATAATCGGGGAACGAGCCGCCGTTTGTGTCGCGCAGAGCAAGGCAGTCCGCACCGCCGCGCAGAGCCGCGCGCAGACTTTCGAGCGCGTAGCCGTCATTGTCCGACATACCGTCAAAGAAGTGCTCGGCGTCGAAAACGACATATTTGCCGTGGCTTTTGAAAAAGCGGCAGGTCTCCTCTATCATAGATAGATTTTCTTCGAGGCTCGTCTGCAAAACGCCCTCGACCTGAACTTTTCTGCTCTTGCCGACTATTGAAACGCACGGGGTTCCCGCCTTGAGCAGAGCGGCACACGCCGCGTCCTCTTCGACTCTCTCGCCCTTTCTCCGCGTTGAACCGAATGCGCACAGGCGGGAATTTTTGAGCCACAGCCTGCTCGCCCGCTCGAAAAATTCAAGCTCGCGCGGATTGGAGGTCGGGTTGCCCGCCTCGATTATCGGTATGCCGAGATCGTCCAGCACACGGACTATCTCCAGCCTGTCGTTGACGGAAAAGGATATTCCCTCACCCTGAGCGCCATCGCGCAGGGTCGAATCGAGCAGTTCGATTTTTTTCAACTCTCTCCCTCCCGTGTCAGTCGTTTATGACCGTGTCGCCGCTCTCAAGAGCGGTTATGCCCGAGCGCGAAAGCTCGGCTATTCCGTGGACGCTCATGTCCGCGATAAACGCGTCTATTCGCTCCGGCTCTCCCGTCAGCTCCGCCGTGAGCATCGTGTGACCGATGTCCTTGACCCTCGCGCCGTAGGCTATGACGGTCTTTAAGACCTGCGGTCTGTCTTTGTTGAGGCAGTGGACTTTTATCAGCAGAAGTTCGCTCGAAACGAGCTTCCCCTCTTCGAGATGCGCCACTTTTATGACATCCTCGAGCTTCAACAGCTGAGCCTCGACCTGTTTTACCTGCTCCGGCTCAACCTCGGAGACAACCGTCATTCGCGAGAACTCAGGATGCTCGGTCTCGGAGACCGTGAGGCTTCGTATATTATATCCGCGGCGCGCAAAAAGTCCCGCCACTCTGAGCAGAACGCCCGAGCGGTTTCGGACAAGCGCCGAAACGGTCAGCTTCTGAGTCATAATAATTTCTCCTTATTTGTAGATAGCCGTCGTGATATCGCCGCCGGGCGGTATCATCGGGAGCACCGCGCAGTCTGGGTCGATGCGGCAGTCTATAACTACGGGCTTGTCCATCGAGAGCGCCTTTTTGAAAACGCGCTTCGCCTGCGACGGATTCTTTATTCCCATGCCCTTGACGCCGAACGCCTTTGCGACGGCGGCTATATCCGTCCCGCGCTCCGGCTGGGTCGCGGAAAAGCGTCCGTCATAGAACACCTTCTGCCACTGGCGCACCATACCGAGCACGCCGTTGTTCATAACTATAACAACGACTGGGATATTATATCTGCTGAGCGTTGCAAGCTCGCTCAGGCTCATATGGAATCCGCCGTCCCCTGTTATCAGAACGGTCTTTCGCTCGGGTTTGCCGAGTGCCGCGCCTATCGCCGCACCCATGCCAAAGCCCATCGCGCCCAGTCCGCCCGAGGTTATCAGCGAACGCGGGCGTTCAAAATCATAGTACTGCGCCGTCCACATCTGATTCTGACCGACATCGGTCACTATATTCGCTTCGTCCTTCGTCAGCCCGCTCAGAGTGTGCAGAACCGTGTACGGAGCATAGGGCTTCGGGCGCGGAATCCGCCTTTTGAACTCAGCTATCTCGCCGAGCCACTCGGGATTCTCTCCCGGCGGCAGCATAGTGCTGAGCTTTTTGAGCGTCTTTCCGAGGTCGCCGAGAATGTGGGCGTCGGAAATTATATTTTTGTCGAACTCCGCCGCGTCTATATCAATATGTATTATCTTCGCCTTCGGGGCGAAGCTCTCTTTGCTCGCGGCGACGCGGTTTGAAAATCTCGCGCCCGCGGCAATGAGTAAATCACAGTTTAACGCCGCCATATTTGCCGCCGGGTTTCCGTGCATGCCGACGAGCCCCAAGAACAGCTCCGCCGAGCACGGATAAGCGCCGAGCCCCATCATAGAGCACGCGACGGGGATATGCAGTTTTTGAGCAAATGTTTTCAGCGCGTCCGACGCGCCGGAGCTTATCGCCCCGCCGCCGACATAGATAAGCGGTCTTTTGGCTTTCTCTATCATCTGCGCCGCGCGTTCGAGCTCGGCTTTCTCCGGCTCTTTTGCCGGGACGGGCTCGCTCTTCGGTGCGCGTTCATATTCCTCGCTCTGAGCCGCGATATCCGCCGGGATGTCGACTAAGACAGGTCCTTTTCTGCCGGACTGCGCTATCGAGAACGCCTCGCGGACATCCTGCGCCACTCCGCGCTCGCCCGACGCGATAAACGAATATTTCGTCACCGGCATCGTAACGCCCGCGATATCGACCTCCTGAAACGAGTCGCTGCCGAGGAGCGAGGTCTTGACGTTTCCCGTTATCGCAACAACGGGGCTCGAATCCATGTATGCTGCGGCGATGCCCGTCACGAGATTGGTGGCACCGGGTCCCGAGGTTGCAATAACAACTCCCGTTCTGCCCGTCGCGCGGGCGTATCCGTCCGCCGCGTGAGCCGCCGCCTGCTCGTGGCAGGTGAGTATATGGCGAATTTTATCGCATTTGTAAAGTTCATCGTAGATATCGAGCACCGCACTGCCGGGATAACCGAAAACCGTATCGACTCCCTGTTCGAGCAGCACATCTATCAGCGCCCGCGCACCCGTTGAATTCATAAACACGCCTCTGAAAAAATTTATTTTACCGAAAATTTGAAGCTTGTGCGGCTTCTGAACTTTTCGCCCGCCTTGAAAATGCAGGACGGGAAGTTCGGCTGGTTCGGAGAATCGGGATAGAACTGAGTCTCAAGGCAGAAGCCGGCATATTTGTTCATCAGCGTGCCGCCCTTGCCGGGTATCTTGTCGAGGAAGTTGCCGGTGTAGAGCTGAACGCCGGGCATATCCGTAGTAACTTCCATAACGCGCCCGCTCTCGGGGTCATATGCAGTCGCGAACGCGCCCTGCGTGCCCTCGTCGATGCAGAAATTGTGGTCGTAGCCGTTGCATCCGATAATGAGCTGCTCGTCGTCCTGATCTATATCCCTGCCGATAGCTTTCATCTGTCTGAAATCGAATGCCGTGCCGGTGACATCTCTTATCTTGCCGGTCGGTATGCTATCCTCATCAATGGGAGTGTAGCGCGACGCGGACAGACGAAGCTCCTGAGAGAGCACGTTCGGACGCTTATACGAACCGAGATTGAAATACGCGTGATTCGTCATGTTTATCGGCGTGTCCTCGGTGCAGACAGCCTCATATGCAATCGAAAGCTCGTTGCTGTCATCAAGAGTATAAGTCACCTTTGCGCTCATCTCGCCGGGGAATCCGTTCGAGCCCTCGTCGCTCTTATATTCGAGAACAAGGCTCTCGCCCTCGACTTTTGCCGCCCAGACAGCGTGTGAAAACTCGCCGCCGCCATGCAGGCATGTCTTGCCGTTCTCATTCTTTATGACATCAAATTCTTTGCCGTTAACGGTAAAATGTCCGCCGCAGATGCGATTAGCATATCTGCCGACGATCTGACCCTGATAGTCCGAACGCTCGACATGACCCTTGAGATCGTCAAAGCCGATGAGAACATCCTCGAAATTTCCGTCTCTGTCGGGCGCAAAAAGCGACTGCCAGGTTGCGCCGTATGTAATAACGGACGCGCTGACGCCGTTTGCGTTCTTGAGCTCGTATATATCGACCTCTCTGCCGTCGGAAAGAGTGCCGAAAAGTTTCTTTGAAATCATCGATTTTATCCTCCTGCTGTTATATTAACTCATGGTAAATTATACATTTAATAAAGACAAGTGTCAAGCCGAACGGCGCACCGGCGCGCAACAGAAAAGCTAATCTGTCGGCAAAAATTACAGCATCCATATTGACACGGGCAAATTCACAGTTTATAATAAAATCAATTTAGTACAGTAAATCCTTAAATCTGAAGCAAAGAACGATTCGGGGCTTGCTGAAAGGGGAATAACAATGAGTTCATCAAAAGGAAAGTATATGAACTTCAAGGAAATTGCCGCCTATTCGCTCGGCCTTTTCGGCTTCCAGG
>ENA-UACB01000450-UACB01000450.1-human-gut-metagenome-genome-assembly--contig:-NODE-450-length-10436-cov-3.640015_pt1 | contig 10436 bp, 9 predicted proteins | sample MGYA00243873_ERZ654213 | MGnify/ENA primary metagenome ERZ654213 (study PRJEB26926, sample SAMN06165218) | human gut metagenome | biome: ENVO:00009003; feature: ENVO:2100002; material: ENVO:00002003...
GACACTTAGAGCAGACTTCTACGCGAATATCCTTCTTCGTAGAACCTGTCTCAATTACATTACCGCAGGCGCATTTAATAGTAGTCTGCTGATAATTGGGATGGATTCCTTCCTTCATTGCTCTGGTTCACCTCTTTCTGGTACAAAAGTCCTTTTCACAAAGGCAACTGTAATTTTACCACTTTTCCCGGACAATTGCAAGCATTTTTTGAAGAAAATTCCGGAACCGGGATTTTTGGCGTCTGACAGGCAAAAAGTCAAGGACTGGGCCGTATTTCCCCTGCGATTTGTGAGAAAATGCAGGAATTTTTGATTGACTTTTTTCCGGAACAAAATATAATTAATGAGTGTATTTTGGATTTAGCTGTTTAGTTATCTAAATTTGGGAGGAAGAAAGCATGTCGTTGGATAAGACCTATTTCGAGCAGATGGAGGCCAAAATCCCCCACGGGCGGGTCCGGACCCGGTTTGCCCCGTCCCCCACGGGCTATATGCACGTGGGTAACCTGCGGACGGCGCTGTATACCTGGCTGATCGCCCGGTCCCATGGCGGGGATTTCATCCTGCGCATTGAGGACACGGACCAGGGCCGGTATGTGGACGGCGCGGTGGACGTGATCTACCGCACCATGGCCGAGTGCGGCCTGACCCATGACGAGGGCCCCGACGTGGGCGGCCCCGTGGCCCCGTATATCCAGTCCCAGCGGCGGGACACCTATGGAAGGTATGCCCGTCTGCTGGTGGAAAAGGGCGGCGCGTACTACTGCTTCTGCGAAAAGACCGAGTCCGAGGAGGACTCCGGCGACTTTGACCGGGCGGCGGACCCCTGCCGGGACCTGCCCCTGGAGGAGGCGGAGCGCCGGGTAGCCGCCGGGGAGCCCTATGTCATCCGTCAGCGCATTCCGGCGGAGGGCGTCACCACCTTCCATGATGCCATTTTCGGCGACATCACCGTGGAAAACAGCACCCTGGACGACCAGGTGCTGATGAAGCGGGACGGCCTGCCCACCTATAATTTCGCCAACGTCATCGATGACCATCTCATGGGCATCACCCACGTGGTCCGGGGCAGCGAGTATCTGTCCTCGGCCCCCAAGTATGACCTGCTGTATCACGCCTTTGGCTGGGAGGTGCCCACCTATGTGCACTGCTCCCCGGTGATGCGGGACGCCCAGAACAAGATGTCCAAGCGCCACGGCGACCCCTCCTATGAGGACCTGAAGGCCCAGGGCTATCTGACGGAGGCCATTCTGAACTATGTGGCCCTGCTGGGCTGGAGCCCCAAGGGCGACCTGGCGGAGCAGGAGATCTTCGACCTGGAGGGCCTGACCCGGGCCTTCGACATCACCGGTATCTCCAAGTCCCCGGCCATTTTCGACCGGGCCAAGCTGGACCACTTCAACGCCGTGTATCTGCGGAGCATGGAGCCTGCGGCCTTTGCCAGGGCGGCGGAGCCCTACATCCGCCAGAGCGTCCAGAATCCTGCCTATGACCCGGCAGCCATTGCCGCCCTGCTCCAGGCCCGGTGCGAGCGGCTGACGGAGATTCCCGAGAAGGTGGACTTCTTCGACGCCCTGCCGGAGTACCCGGTGGATTTCTATACCAACAAAAAGTCCAAGACCAACCCCGAGGTGTGCGCCCGGATGCTGGAGGCCGCCATTCCCATGCTGGAGGCCCTGCCGGACTGGACCGACGAGAGCATCCATGACGGCCTGGTGAATCTGGCCGCGTCCCTGGAGGTAAAGAACGCCACCCTCATGTGGCCCGTGCGCATTGCGGCGGCGGGCAAGCTGGTGACCCCCGGCGGCGCGGTGGAGATCTGCCGCATTCTGGGCCGGGAGGAGACCCTGCGCAGGCTTCGCCAGGGGCTCTCCATGCTGACGGCATGCTGAAATGGCTGGTGCGGCAGCGGCAGCAGCTGCACGGGTTTTACCGGGACGGCTTCGGCCGTGCCTTCGGCATGACGGCCCTGGCCTTTGCCGTGGTCATGGTGGTCAGCTATCTGGTGACCCTGCGCTATCCCGCCCCCATTGAGCGGCTGATTGAGCTGTTCCGGGAGCAGATCGCGGACCGGGGCATCGTGGACGCGGAAGGGAATTTCAGCGCTCTGGGGCTGTTTCTCAACAATCTCCAGGCCTGCGCCCTGGCCATGGGCTATGGATTCATCCCGTTTCTGTATCTGCCTGCGGTGTCCCTGGGCATCAACGCCATGATGTTCGGCGGCTTCGCCTCGTACTATGTGCAGTTGGGGCTGCCCCTGTGGTACTACGGTGCAGGCACGCTGCCCCACGGCGTTTTCGAGCTTCCGGCCCTGTTTCTGGCCATGGCCGGGGGCCTGTACCTGTGCCGGACCCTGGTGCGCTATGTGCGCCGCAACGAGAAGGGCCTGGTGGGGCCGGTGGTGCTGAACCTGCTGCGGCTGCTGGTGATGCATATCACGCCCCTGCTGATGGCGGCGGCCGCCATCGAAGCGTATGTCACCCCCGTTGTTATGGAGGCGCTGGCGCGGTATATCTGATGTTGTTCCTGCGGGAGTGTCCCGCTGAAAGATAGAACTACAGACCGCAAATGCGGCGAAAGGAGCCTTACAATGAACGAAAAAGTCACAAGTATCCCTGAACTGTTCGGAAGCATGGTGTTCACACAGGAGCAGATGCGACAGCGTCTGCCGGCCCACATCTACGATGCTTGGCAGCAGTGCCTGGTGCAGGGAACGTCATTGGACCGCTCCATCGCCGACGAGATCGCCGCCGCCATGAAGGAATGGGCCATTGAAAAGGGGGCCACCCACTATACCCACTGGTTCCAGCCCATGACCGGCTTCACCGCCGAGAAGCACGACAGCTTCATCGCTCCCCAGGGGCCCACCGGCGTGCTGATGGAGCTGTCCGGCAAGGAGCTATCCCGGGGCGAGGCGGACGCCTCCAGCTTCCCCTCCGGCGGCCTGCGGGCCACCTTCGAGGCCCGTGGCTACACCGCCTGGGACCCCACGTCCTATGCTTTTGTGAAGGACAAGACCCTGTATATCCCCACCATTTTCTGTTCCTACGGCGGCGAGACTCTGGACAAAAAGACCCCCCTGCTGCGTTCCATGAAGCTGCTGGACACCCAGAGCATCCGCATCCTGCGGCTGTTCGGCAACACTCAGGCCCAGCACGTCACCGCCCAGGTAGGCCCGGAGCAGGAGTATTTCCTCATCGACAAGGAGATGTACCGCCGCCGGGAGGACCTGGTCCTCTGCGGCCGGACCCTGTTCGGCGCCAAACCCCCCAAGGGCCAGGAACTGGACGACCACTACTACGGGGCCATCAAGCCCCGGGTGGCGGAATTCATGCACGAGCTGGATCAGGAGCTGTGGAAGGTGGGCGTTCCCGCCAAGACGGAGCACAACGAGGTGGCTCCCGCCCAGCACGAGGTGGCCCAGGTGTATTCCGATGCCAACAGCACCTGCGACCACAACCAGCTGACCATGGAGTTTCTGAAAAAGGTGGCCGACCGCCACGGCCTGGTGTGCCTGCTGCACGAGAAGCCCTTTGCCGGCATCAACGGCAGCGGCAAGCATGACAACTGGTCCCTGGCCACGGACACCGGCGAGAATCTGCTCAAGCCCGGCAAGACCCCCAGCCAGAACGCCCAGTTCCTGCTGTTCCTGGCGGCGTTTATCAAGGGCGTGGACGAATATCAGGATATGCTGCGCTGCTGCGTGTCCTACCCCGGCAACGACCACCGGCTGGGCGGCAACGAGGCCCCTCCGGCCATCATCTCCGTGTTCCTGGGCGATGAGCTGACGGCCATCCTGGATTCCATCATCAACGGTCAGGCGTATGTGGATAAGGCCAAGCGGAAGCTGGAGATCGGCGTAGACACCCTGCCGGAGATTCCCCAGGACACCACAGACCGCAACCGTACCTCGCCCCTGGCCTTCACCGGCAACAAGTTCGAGTTTCGTATGCTGGGCTCCTCCCAGTCCATCGCCAGCCCCAACGTGGTGCTCAACACCATCATGGCCCAGGAGCTGGAGGAGTTTGCGGACATTCTGGAGCAGTCCAACGACTTCCGGGCGGACCTGCAGAACCTGCTGCATGACACCTTCAAGGCCCACCAGCGTATCATCTTCGACGGCAACGGCTACGGCGAGGACTGGGTCCGGGAGGCCCAGCGCCGGGGCCTCAGCAACCTGCGGGACACCGTGGACTGCATGCCCGCCTATATCGATCCCAAGAACATCCGCCTGTTCTCCGGCCACAACATCCTCAGCGAGACGGAGATGCGGGCCCGGTACGAGATTCACCTGGAGAATTACTGCAAGGTCACGTCCATCGAGGCGGCTACCCTGCGGGATATGGTCATGCGGGGCATTCTCCCGGCGGTGAACCGCTACACGGCGGACCTGACCCAGGCCATCCTGCACAAGCGGGAGCTGGTGGTCCCCTGCCGGGTGGAGGAGGACCTGCTGTCCAAGCTCTCCGGCCTGACCGCCAGCCTGTACGACACCATGACGGCCATGGAGCAGGCTATGGACCAGGCCCCCGACGCCGAGGGCGGCATCGAGGCCGCCCGGTACTACCGGGAGGAGATCGGCCGCCGCATGGAGGAGGCCCGCCAGTCCATCGACCGGCTGGAGTCCCTGACCGCCGCGGAATACTGGCCCTATCCCACCTACGCCGACATCCTGTTCTCTGTGTAAAATCAATCAACCAGCCCCGGGGGCCTCCCATTCAGGAGGCCCCCGTTTTTCTGCCCGGCAGTTTATAATTAATTTAAAAAGCATTAATGTTCCTCTAATATTTCCGCCGTAAGATAGCACCAGAACGAAGGGGACGACACCCCGGAACAAGAATATCAAGGAGGAACAACTTATAAAAAAGACCATCCGTAATCATATCGACACCATCACCACCTGCCGCCTGGCTGAGGGCCTGATCCTGGAGCGCCGGGTCACCGAGAACGGCATCGACCTGCGGGTGATGCTCCAGCGCCCCCTGGAGGAGTATGACGGTCTGCAGACCGCCGCCGAGGCTGCCTACATCGAGCAGTACCTGGTGGAGAAGTACCGGGGCGTGGCGGATGTTGCCACCATTCTCCAGCTGGCCTCTTGAAAAACCGGCCAAAATCTGTTGCGCTGATACCGAGACCCGGCGACGCCGCCTATCCCATCCTGCGGGCGGCGCCGCCATGCTTTATAAAAGAGGAGGGATCCCCCTATGCGCCTTCTGTTTGCCGAGAATCAGCCCCAGCTGCGCCGCTCCGCCCGGGAATACGCCCTGCTGGAGTATCTGATCCGCAACAAGGGCATCATCCTCTCCCGGGAGCAGATCGAAAACAACCTCTGGAACTATGACTACGCCGGAGGCACCAACGTGGTGGACGTATACATCAGCTATCTGCGCAAAAAGCTGGACGGCGGCCACGAGAAAAAACTGCTGCACACGGTCCGGGGCATGGGCTGGGTGCTGAAGGAGGGCGTATGAGACATATCTCCATCAAGGTCCGCATGACCATCTGGTTCACCGTGGTGATGGTGGTCATTTCCTCCCTGATGCTGGTGTTCGTGATGCTCATGAACCGCAATCAGGTCACCAAACCCCCGGCGGCCCAGGTGGTGTCCGTGGTGACCCGCAACGCCGACCGGCTGGAGCGGTCCTTCGAGACGGAGCGTCAATTTACCTCCGACGCCTCCCACGAGCTGCGGACGCCGGTGGCGGTGATCCTGGCCGAGTGCGACAGTCTGGACCACGGCCAGCCCACGGAGGAGGACTATCGCCAATCCGTGGACGTGATCCGCCGCCAGGGGCAGCAGATGTCCCGGCTTATCGGCCAGCTGCTGCACATCACCCGGCTGGAGCAGGGTACGCAGAAGCTCCAGCTGGAAACGGCGGACCTGAGCCAGCTGGTGGAGGTCCTCTGTGAGGAGCAGGCCCATCTGGCCCCGGAGGGCATCACGCTGGCGGTGCATACCCAGCCGGACCTGCTGGTAAACGGGGACGTGACCCGGCTGTCCCGGCTGCTGACGAACCTGATCTCCAACGCCTATCGCTATGGGAAGCCCAACGGCCATGTGTGGGTGGATCTGCGCCGGGAGGGCCAATGGGCCGTGCTGTCCGTCCGGGACGACGGCAGCGGCATCGCCCCGGAGGACCGGGAGCGCATCTTCCAGCGCTTTTACCAGGTGGACGCCGCCCGGGGCAAGGACGGCAGCGGCCTGGGCCTGTTCATGGTGCAGCAGGCGGCCCGGCTCCACGGCGGCTCCGTCACCGTGGACAGCCGGATAGGGGAGGGGAGCACCTTCATCGTCCGTCTGCCGCTGGCAGAATAAAACAAAACGCCGGGCCCCGATGGGGTCCGGCGTTTGTGCGTATTCAGATGCTTTCGTTTACCTTCCGGGCAAATTCCGCCGCCAAGCGGGCCTTTTCCGGGTCCATGAACACCGTGTCATAGCCCCGGTGCCGCTGGGCCAGCATACCCAGCAGCCGCAGACGGGAGTGCTTGCAGTAACGCTGCATCCCGGCCTCCCAAAGGTCCGCGCCCTTTTCCACGGGATAGCCGCAGGTGGCGATCAGGGCCACGGGCTTGTCCTCCCACAGGGACGGCCCCTTCTCCCGGCCATAATACTTGTTCATTCCGTATACCAGCCGGTCCAGGACCGCCTTCATGGGCGGGGTGCAGTACCAGGAGTAGATGGGCGTGGCCAGCACCAACAGGTCGCAGGCCAGCACGCTGTCGAAAATCTCCTGCATGTCGTCTTCCTGGGGGCAGCCGAACACCGTCCAATCCTGCTGGCACACCCGGCAGGCCCGGCAGGGCCGGACCTCCAGGTCATACAGCCAGACCGTCCGGCAGGACCAGCCCAGCTTTTCCAGCTCCGCCGCAAAGGGCGCCGTCAGCGCGGCGGTGTTGCCCTGCTTCCGGGGACTGGCCAGCAGGATACAGGCCTTTTTCATGTCCCTTAGCCCGGAGGCCAGGTCATATCCCGGCCGGACAGCACATGGAAGTGCAGGTGATGCACGCTCTGACCGGCCTGCTCGCCGATGTTGGACACCACGCGGTAGCTCTCCAGCCCCTGCTCCCGGCACAGCCGGGCGATGACCTCGAAGATGTGGGCCACCACGGCACTGTTGCCGCCGTTTACCTCCGCCACGGAGCCGATGTGCTCCTTGGGGATCACCAGGAAGTGCGTGGGGGCCTGAGGTGCGATGTCGTAAAAGGCGTAGCACAGCTCGTCTTCATACAGCTTGTTGGAGGGGATATCCCCGCCGACAATTTTGCAGAACAGGCAGTTGTCGTCTCGCATAGTCATGCTCCTTTCGTTATTTCCACTCTCCCGGCTTCAGGAGAGCTTTTCCGACACAAAATCGTCCACGGAAGCCAGGGCGTCGTCCACCTTCAGCAATTCGGTGCCGCCGCCCATAGCGGAATCTGGCTTGCCTCCGCCCTTGCCGCCGCACACGGCGGACACGGCCCGGACCAGGTCGCCGGCCTTGATGCCCCGGGCCACGGCCTCCTTGCCGCACACGGCCAGGAAGGATACCTTTTCGCCGTTGATGCTGGCGATGACCGCCACAACGCTGGGGTCCTTATCCCGCAGGAAGTCGCCCATGGTGCGCATGGCGGCGGTGTCCATGCCGGTGCGGGTGGTGGTGATCACGTGCAGGCCCTTCACGGTTTTGGCGGAGGCCAGGAACTGCTTGGCCTCGCCCAGGGACGCCTCGGCCTTCAGCTTATCCAGTGCCTGGCGCAGCTGCTTCATCTCGTTGGCCTGCTGCTCCATGCGCTCCAGCAGTCCGGCAGGTGCGGTTTTCAGGAACTGCGCCGCCTTGTGCAGAACGCCCTGGCTGCGCTCCATGCCCTGCAGGCTCAGCTTGCCGCAGGTGGCCTCGATCCGGCGCACGCCGGAGGCCACGCTGGTCTCGGATTTCACCCGGAAGGGGCCGGCCTTGGCGGTGTTATCCACATGGGTGCCGCCGCAGAACTCGATGGACACATCACCCATCTCCACCACCCGGACGGTGTCGCCGTACTTTTCGCCGAACATGGCCACGGCGCCCTTTTTCTTGGCCTCCTCGATGGGCATGACCTCCGTCACCACGGGATAGCCCTCCAGAATGGCGTCATTGACCAGCTCCTCCACCTGATGCAGCTCCTCCGGGGTGATGGCCTCGAAGTGAGTGAAGTCGAAGCGCAGACGGTCCGGCTCCACCAGGGAGCCCGCCTGGTGCACGTGCTCGCCCAGCACCTTCTTCAGGGCCGCATCCAGCAGGTGGGTGGTGCTGTGGGCCCGGCGGATGGCCTTGCGGCGCTCGGTATCAATGGCGGCGTGGACGGTGTCGCCCACATGGAGGGTGCCCTCCGTCAGGCGGCCATAGTGCATGAACTTGCCGCCCTTGTTCTTCTGCACATCGCTGACCACGAACTCCATGCCGTCGCCGGTGATCACGCCGTGGTCGGCCACCTGACCGCCCATTTCGGCGTAGAAGGGGGTCTTGTCCAGCACCAGGATGGCCTCCATACCGGACACGATCTCGTCCACCAGCTCGCCCTCGGCCACGATACCCAGCACCTTCGCGCCGTTTACCGTATCGTGGTCATAGCCCACGAACTCTGTGGCCGGCATGTCCTTGCCGAACTCCACGCCGGCCCAGCCCAGATCGCCCAGCGCCTTGCGGGCTTCGCGGGCACGCTCCTTCTGCTGGGTCATCAGGGACTGGAAGGCGTCCTCGTCCACAGTCATGCCCTCCTCGGCGGCCATCTCGGCCGTCAAGTCGATGGGGAAGCCGAACGTATCGTACAGCTTAAAGGCGTCAGCGCCGGAGAACACCGTCTCGCCCTTCTCCTTGTGGGAGGCCAGCATCTCGTTGTAGATGCGGATGCCGCCGTCGATGGTGCGGGCGAAGTTCTCCTCCTCGGTGCGGATGACCTTGGTGATGTAGCTCTGCTTTTCCTTCAGGTCGGGGTACTGCCCCTCGTTCTCGTGTACCACGGTGTCCACCACCTTGTACAGGAACGGCTCGTTGACGCCCAGCAGCTTGCCGTGGCGGGCGGCGCGGCGCAGCAGGCGGCGCAGCACGTAGCCGCGGCCCTCGTTGCTGGGCAGGATACCGTCGCAGATCATAAACGTGGCAGACCGGATGTGGTCGGTGATAACGCGCAGGCTCACGTCCCGCTTGTAGCTCTCGCCGTAGTGGGCGCCGGTCAGCTCGCTGACCTTGTGGGTGATGTTCATCACCGTGTCCACGTCGAACAGGCTGGCCACGTTCTGGCACACGCAGGCCAGGCGCTCCAGACCCATGCCGGTGTCGATGTTCTTCTGCTTCAGCTCGGTGTAGTTGTTGTGGCCGTCGTTGTCGAACTGGGAGAACACGTTGTTCCATATCTCAATATAGCGGTCGCAGTCGCAGCCCACGGTGCAGCCGGGCTTGCCGCAGCCGTACTCGGGGCCGCGGTCATAGTAGATCTCGGAGCAGGGGCCGCAGGGGCCGGAGCCGTGCTCCCAGAAGTTGTCCTCCTTGCCGAAGCGGAAGATCCTGTCCTCAGGAATGCCGATCTCGTCCCGCCAGATGGCGAAGGCCTCGTCGTCGCTCTCATACACGGAGGGATACAGCCGGTCGGCCTCCAGCCCCACCCACTCAGGGGAGGTCAGGAACTCCCAGCTCCACGCGATGGCCTCGTGCTTGAAGTAATCGCCAAAGGAGAAGTTGCCCAGCATCTCGAAATAGGTGCCGTGGCGGGCGGTCTTGCCCACATTGTCGATGTCACCGGTGCGGATGCACTTCTGACAGGTGCAGACGCGGCGGCAGGGCGGCTCCTCCTCGCCCTTGAACCAGGGCTTCATGGGGGTCATGCCGGCGTTGATCAGCAGGATAGATTTGTCGTTCTGGGGCACCAGCGAAAAGCTTGGCAGACGCAGGTGGCCTTTCGTTTCAAAGAACTTCAGGAACAGCTCCCGCAGCTCGTTCAGGCCGTGATAGGGATGGCTCATAGTCGTTGTCTCCTTTACAATGTATACTAAAATTCTTTTTCGCTCTCGTTCCATTGGCGGGTCATATCCGCCAGTTCTTTCTCCAGGTTCAGGAAGAACCGGGAGATATGCAGCCCGTCCGCCAGGGCGTGGTTCACGAACAGCGACACCGGCAGTGTCGTCCGCCCGTTGACGGTCACGTATTTACCCCAGCTGATGCGGGGATTGCTGTCGTCCGGGCTCTCCGCCGGGTGCTGCAGCTGCGAGTAGTGTACCCACGGCACGCTGGAGACAAAGAAGAAGCTCCGCACGTCGCCGTCCTCGGTGAGCGTGCCCCGCTCCAGCACCTCCCGCTGCCGCCGCTGTCCCTCCGCGATGAAGGTCCCGTAGGGCATGTCGCCCTCCACGGTGCAGTAGACATACACGCCGTCCGGCTTCATGGCGGTGTAGGACGGCGGGCACCAGTCGTACTCCACCACCG
>ENA-UACB01000461-UACB01000461.1-human-gut-metagenome-genome-assembly--contig:-NODE-461-length-10292-cov-3.395331_pt1 | contig 10292 bp, 5 predicted proteins | sample MGYA00243873_ERZ654213 | MGnify/ENA primary metagenome ERZ654213 (study PRJEB26926, sample SAMN06165218) | human gut metagenome | biome: ENVO:00009003; feature: ENVO:2100002; material: ENVO:00002003...
GCATATACTCTACCCCGCCCACCTTTCTCTGGAACAATGCTCCTCCCAAGCAACGGCACAGTATAAAGCGGAGATTATAACTAACCTGCTACATACAGAACAAGAACATCCCGCGCAGGACAGTACCCCCGCATCAGCCGGCACCTTTACCGACCTCACCGGAGGTTTCGGCATCGACTGCGCCTATCTCTCCTCCCGCTTCGGGCATGCCACTTACGTCGAGCGCCAGGAAACCCTCTGCCAGATAGCCGCACACAACTTCCCTGTCCTCGGCCTGAACCACATCTCCGTCTGCCACGCAGACAGCGTCTGCCATCTGCAAGAGATGGAGCCCGTGGACTGTATATTCATAGACCCTGCCCGCCGCGACGGACACGGTGGAAAGACCGTAGCCATCGGCGACTGCGAACCCGATATAGCCGCCCTCGAAGAACTGCTGCTGCGCAAGGCAAGACACGTACTGGTAAAACTCTCCCCCATGCTCGACCTCACCCTTGCCCTGAACGATTTGAAGCATGTCCACCAGGCACACATCGTCTCCGTGGGCAACGAATGCAAGGAACTGCTGCTCTTGCTGGGACAAGGCGAAGGAGTGCCGGCAGACGACATCCCCATCCATTGCGTCAACTTCACCGATGTACCGGCTCCCCAAGCCCTCGTCTTCACCCGCCGGCAGGAGAAGGAGCGTGCATGCCCCTACACCCCTCAACTGAAATCATACCTCTACGAACCGAATGCCTCCGTGCTGAAAGCCGGTGCATTCCGCAGCCTCTCCTCATTGTATAAGGTGGAAAAACTGCATCCCAACAGCCACCTCTACACCTCGGACCACTTCCTGCCGGACTTCCCCGGCCGCAAGTTCCGGATTACCTCCTCCTGCGGCTTCGGCAAGAAAGAAGTGAAAGAGATGCTGGCTGCCGAGAAAAAGGCGAACCTCACCGTGCGCAACTTCCCCGCCACCGTGGCCGAACTGCGCAAACGACTGAAATTGGCCGAAGGGGGAGGCACTTATCTCTTTGCCACTACTCTGGCAGACGAGAAGAAGGTACTTATCCGCTGCCAGGCTACGGGATAAGACACCAACCCCTATACCTTCCCCTGCACGAGATGTACATCTCATGTTGCTCGATATGTACATCTCATACAGTCCGAGATACACATCTCGTGCATCTTTAGCATCAGTCTGCCAGATGACGGCAAAGGGAGATACCGCCGAAAGGGTACTACCTCCAAGAATTTATGTAACCTCATTGTAACTGAATCGTTATCTGTTCTTCAACGCTCCGCAACCTCCACGTAACGGCAACCCTCTACTTTTGCGGCAGATTATTAACAGATAATAACAAGTATGAAACAGATTTTGAGAGCATTCTTATTCTTACTCCTATTCACCGCCACCGTCAATACGGCCATTGCCGACGAAAAAGCAAATGTCACGAAACAAGGAACTGTACGTGGACGCATCATCGACGCCACTAAACAAACTCTCCCGGGCGCATCCATCTACATCGAGAAACTACACACTGGCGTGACGAGCGACGTCAACGGCTTCTACACTTTCTCTAACCTTGACCCGGGAACCTATACAGTAAAGGTGAGCTACGTGGGCTACTCTCCCGTAGAACTGAAAATCACCATCCCCGCAGGCCGTACACTGGAAAAAGACGTCGTACTGAACGAAGGCGTGGAGTTGCAGGAAGTGGTGGTAGGCGGCGCCTTCCAGGGACAGCGCCGTGCCATCAACTCACAGAAAAACAACATGGGGATTACGAATGTAGTCTCTGCCGACCAGGTAGGCAAGTTCCCCGACTCCAACATCGGTGACGCCCTTAAACGCATCTCCGGCATCAACGTGCAGTACGACCAAGGCGAGGCACGCTTCGGGCAAGTGCGGGGCACGAGTGCCGACCTCAGCTCCGTCACCATCAACGGCAACCGCGTTCCCTCTGCCGAAGGCGATACGCGCAACGTACAGCTCGACCTCATTCCGGCAGACATGATTCAGACCATCGAAGTGAACAAGGTAGTAACCGCCGATATGGACGGCGACGCCATCGGCGGCAGCATCAACCTCGTCACCAAGAACTCCCCCTACAAGCGTACCATTGCCGCCACCGCCGGAACCGGCTACAACTGGGTGAGCGAAAAGGCGCAACTGAACCTTGGCTTCACCTACGGCGACCGCTTCTTCAACGACAAACTCGGCTTGATTGTATCGGCCTCCTATCAGAACTCACCTTCCGGTTCCTACGACACCGAATTTGTATGGGAGCAGGATGACAACGGTAAGACGTACGTCAACGACTACCAAATCCGCCAATACTACGTCACCCGCGAACGCCAAAGCTACTCCGCCGCACTGGACTGGGACATCAATGCCAACCACAAACTCACCTTCAAAGGCATCTTCAACAACCGCAACGACTGGGAAAACCGTTACCGCCTCAACGTGAAAGGTATCAACCTGGAAGAAGACGACAATGGCAACGAATATTGTTCCATCAACAACAAAGGCACCGTGCGCGTGCAGACCAAAGGCGGCACGCCCGACAACCGCAACGCCCGTCTGGAACGTCAGCGCACGATGGACTTCACTCTTGGCGGCGAGCACCTCTTTGGCAAACTGGACGCGAAGTGGAGCGTCAACTACGCCAAAGCCAGCGAAGAACGTCCCAACGAACGCTACATCGACTTCCAACTGAAGAAACAGAAGTTCGACATGGACCTGAGCGACGAACGCCAACCCTTTGCCAGCCCCAAAACAGGCTCTACCATGACATTGAACGATGAATTCAGCCTGAAAGAGCTGACGGAACAGCAGGAAGACATCAAGGAGCAGGACCTGAAGTTCTCCGCCAACTTCAAACTTCCCTTCAAGAACGGCAACAAGCTGAAGTTCGGCGCAAAGGTAGTGCGCAAGACCAAGGATAAAGAAGTGGACTTCTACGAATACTCTCCTCTGGACGAGGATGCCTTCATGACGAACAGCCTGGCAAATACAGTGGACCAGACCAACAAGAACTTCATGCCCAACAACAAATACCAGGCAGGTATCTACGCCAGCAAGGAATACACCGGCTCTTTAGACTTGAACAACGCTTCCCTCTTTGAGAAAGAGCAGGTGCAGGAAGAACTTGCCGGAAACTTCAACGCCCGCGAAACCGTGACTTCCGGCTACCTCCGCTTCGACCAAAAACTGACAAAAGACGTGGAACTGATGACCGGACTTCGCATAGAGAACACCAACCTTGCCTATACGGGACGCACCTACGATGCCGACGAAGACCTCACCAGCAAGACCGACCGTCAGCGCAACAGCTACATCAACTTCCTGCCGTCGCTGCTCGTAAAGTGGAATGTAAACGATGACTTCAAAGTGCGCGGTTCGTTTACCCAAACCTTGTCACGCCCCAAATACTCGGCCCTCGTGCCCAGTGTGAACATCAAGCGTTCCGACAACGAAATCACCATCGGAAACCCAGAGCTGAAACCTACCGTCTCCTACAACTTCGACTTGAGTGCCGACTACTACTTCCGCAGCATCGGTCTGATAAGCGCCGGCATCTTCTACAAGAAGATAGACGACTTCATCGTAGACCAGGTGAGCACCAACTACGAATACCAGGGTAACACCTACACCCGCTTCACCCAACCCAAGAATGCGGGCAACGCCAACCTGGTAGGGGTAGAGTTATCCTACCAGCGCGACTTCAGCTTCATTGCTCCCGCTCTGAAATGTGTAGGTTTCTACGGAACGTACACCTACACCCACTCCCGTGTGGAAGACTTCAACTTCGAAGGCCGCGAGAATGAGAAAGACTTGAGCATGCCAGGCTCTCCGGAGCATACCGCAAATGCTTCCCTATACTTTGAGAAAGGTGGTCTGAATCTGCGCCTGAGCTATAACTTCGCTTCCGACTTCATCGACGAAATGGGAGAAAGCACCTTCTACGACCGCTACTACGACAAGGTGAACTATATGGACGTAAACGCCAGCTATACCTTCGGAAAGAAGTTCAAGACTACCTTCTACGCCGAAGCCAACAACCTGCTGAACCAGCCGCTACGCTACTACCAGGGCACAAAAGACCGTACCATGCAGGCAGAATACTACGGCGTGAAAGTGAATGCGGGAGTGAAGATTAATTTTTAAACAGCGAATTCTATCTCAACAAGTTAAGCCCATTAACTACTCAACAATTTAATAATGACAATGAAGAAAATATTCCTTTTACTGTTTATTGCCCTACTCGGCAACGCAGCCATTGCCCAAATCACCGATTACTCCATCTTCGACAAGAAGTTCAACTTCTACGTAGCCAACGACCTCGGCCGTAACGGCTACTACGACCAAAAGCCCATCGCCGAACTGATGGGACAAATGGCAGAAGAAGTAGGCCCCGAATTCGTTCTTGCCACCGGCGATGTACACCACTTTGAAGGCGTACGTAGCGTGAACGACCCGCTTTGGATGACCAACTACGAACTTATTTACAGCCACCCGGAGCTGATGATAGACTGGTTCCCCCTGCTGGGCAACCACGAATACCGCGGCAATACGCAGGCTGTGCTCGACTACAGTAATATCAGCCGCCGCTGGACCATGCCCGCCCGTTATTATACCAAGACGTTCGAGGACAACGGCGCTACCATCCGCATCCTTTGGGTAGACACCGCCCCGATGATTGACAAATACCGCAACGAAAGCGAGACCTATCCCGATGCCTGCAAGCAGGATTACCAGCAACAACTTTCCTGGATAGATTCCGTACTGACTACCGCCAAAGAGGACTGGGTTATCGTTGCCGGACACCATCCCATCTATGCCGAAACCCCGAAGGACGAGAGCGAACGTGCGGATATGCAGGCACGTCTCGATCCCATCCTGCGCAAGCACAAGGTGGATATGTACATCTGCGGGCACATCCACAACTTCCAGCACGTACGCGTGGCAGGCAGCGACATCGACTATATCACCAATTCTGCCGGTTCGCTCGCCCGCAAGGTGAAGCCCATCGAAGGGACCGTATTCTGCAGCCCCGAACCGGGTTTCTCCATTGTATCGGCCAGCAAAAAGACACTGGAACTGCGCATGATTGACAAGAAAGGGAATGTATTGCACACGGTGACGCGCAGCAAATAATCCAAGCCGGCACGCAAGCAGGCGCATTCCCCCGAAGCCCTGCCGAACAACCACTTTCCTCCCACGAAGCAAAAGACCATGTTTCGTAGGAGGATTTTTCCATCTCATACGACAAAAACAAAGCCTATCCGCAGGAATACAAGAAAAAGCCCTATATTTGCATTTGTCAATACATAACTATGATGAAGAAGATACACTTCCTGCTACTAATCAGCCTGCTACTTGCCGCTTGCAGTGATGACGACAAAGAGAAACAACCCGCTTTTGTGACCAATATCACCATATCCGATGCCGGAAAGACCTTCAATCCCGGTGATGCCGTGACCGTCAAAGCCGACGGCTTGCAGAGCGGCGACCAAATCATATTGGACATCTACTGGCCGATAGCCGACAATCCTCTCTTTCCCGAAGGGTATTCACGCTACACACGCGCCGTTACCACGGAGCAAACCACCAACAGCATTACTTTCCTTGCCCCCGGACACTGGCCCGCCTCACGGGTAGAAATGTTCCTGGAACGGGCAGGACAGCTTCAGCCTCTCGGCCAGATTTCGGTAGCCGACGGACAATCCCCCGAAGAACCATATCTCTACGGTATCACCAACTCCCACGCCATTTACACACCGACCGTTCCCCGCGGCATCACCCGTATCGACCTGGTAACACAAGAAATATCGGAAGTAATCCAGTTCCATGACGACGAAGATTTCCACCTTGCCGCCAACATCCCCGGCACCAACATCCTCTGCGGGATACGGGAGAAAGACGGCAGTAGTTTCATCGACGGATACGACCTCTGCATGCACTATTGGTGTAACCCGGTAGAACGTAACGCAATTACCATCTGCTCGGACTTCAACAACACTGTTTCCCTGGAAATGGCCGGAGATAAGCTCCTCACCTACTGTAGCATCTCTTATCCGGTATATACCCGGTTGAATATGCCACCGATACATACTCCCGAAATACCATTACCGGATGGACTGAAGCCCGAATCCCTCTCACGCTATCCGGGCGTGATAGCCGACGTCCACATGCTGCTCTCGGCCAACAACGGCGACGACACCTTCTCGCCCGTCGTGATAGACATCGCCAAAGAAAAGATGCACTGCTACGACCCCATCAAAGCCGAAGCCTTGATACCTTTCCGGATTATGGAACCATCCCCCGAAAACCCAAACAGCCTGCAATGCAAAGGAGGCTATATCGTTTCCCGTGCCAATGGTGGAGATACGCAATTCTGCTTATGGGATACTACTGCCGGAAACTTGAAAGAGCCTTTCGCCACCTACCCCAACGCCGTACGCTCCGCTGCCATGTACTACTCCAAGGACGGGCAGACAAGGAAACTCTACGTGCAGTTTGCAGGCTATCGTGAAGGCGACTTCATCGAAACTTATGATTTCCAGACAAAGGAATGGAGGATGTTTATGTTCTACGTACCGTTTGCAGAGATTTTACTGGCACGATAACCGGCTCCCTTACTGCTTTTTCTCCCGTAAGTCATCCTTGGGTATGGTCGTCTCACTGCCGTCACGCGTAGCTATGTAGTGAGGAGACATGATTTCGATGCCTGCTTCGTTGAAGGCATCCTGGATATTCTGATGCAAATCAGAGTAAATCTGGCTAAGGCTGTTGGCATCCCTGATATAGGCATTCACTTGATAAACCGGATAATAATCCTGAAGGGAAGTCTCCAATACAAACGGACGGGGATCATCTATCACTCCAGGAGTATTCAATGCAGCCTCTATCAACAGCTGATGTGTCTTCCGCCACGGAACATCGTAGCCAATACTGACCTCCGAATGGATAATCAATCCATACTCACGGGCAGACTGGCTGTAATTGACCGTATGGGAAGACATGATGAAAGAGTTCGGAATGGTCACCACCTCATTCTTCGGAGTACGGATGCGGGTGACGAGCGGTGTTTTCTCAATGATGTTGCCCGTAGTATCGTTCAGCTTGATGCGGTCACCCAGCTTGAAAGGCCGCATGTAGGTTATGACCAGTCCTGCAATGATATTGCCGATAACCGTACTGGAACCGAGCGAAACAATCAAGCCGACAAACACGGAGATTCCCTGGAAGACTCCCGACTTGGAACCCGGCAGATAAGGGTAAATCATGGCAATCATAAACGCATAAAGCAAGAAGCGCACAATATGATAGGTAGGAATGGCCCAATCCGGATAGAAGCCGTTTATCTTCAGCCGTTCAGCCTGCACCTCATTGGCAAGATAACGCACCAGTCTGACCAGATACTTCACCGCATAGCATATCACAAAGATAGTGAACAGATTGGGTATATAGTCGGCTATTCCATTCAAGATGACCTTTATAGGATTCCAGATGTAGGAGAATAATGTATAAGCCAAGCTCTTGGTCTGAGGGAAAATGGAGAATAATAACGGAACCGTCAGCAGCAACTGCAACAGCATGACTACATAACGCACCAGGTTGGCAACAAACACCAGCAGGTTGACCTGCTTCTGCGTATCCAGCAATTCATAATCCTGAATAGAGATCGGTTTCAGCTTGGTATCCTTCAGCTTCTGAATGCGTAGTTTGAGTTTTCTGAACAGCCAGTTGGTAAACTTGAACAAGAAGAACTGTCCCACAAGCACCAGGATAAAGTACAAGATACGCTTACCCAACTGCCACAAGCTATGCTCCTTCTGCATGGCTTTCAGTTTGTCCACCACGACATGCCTCTTGCTGGCGGCCAGCTGGTCGCGGGTACAGTTTTCCCACAAAGCATCCTGATCGGTAAAGGAAATGATGACCTTTTCGCCATACATCAAGTCTGTAACAATATCCGTACTCTCTAAATAAACAGAGTCCGGACGCAGATTGAAACGCGTGCCCAATGCTTCGATGACGTTGCTTACATCTTTGGCTCGCTGTTGGGGCGTATGCCCTCCACGCTTGGCATACAGATAGAACAAAGTGTCCTTCTCCACCACCACCGGAATACCCGGTGTCACCGTCCGCAACGAATCAATGCGTTGTTTCTGCAATGCCAGCTTCACCGAATCGGCCGCATAGCCCGCCAACTTCATCTGCTCCATTTCCATCCGCAGGTTCGCCTCATTCAGCCGGGCTGTTTCCAACTCCTGCCGGACAAGCGACAACTGAATCGAATCGGAGTCAGTCCTTGCCACTGTGACACTCCCCACACTATCCTCACCTAAAACACTGAGCACTTTATCTACCAACTGAGCTGACACTCCGTCCGCCAGCATCAACAGCCAACAAAGACAGAAAGCACGGATAACCTTCATATATAAACTTCTTGATTTGATTCTTTGCAAATATACCCAATAAATGCTTCAAACATACGGAATGTTTTTAACTTCCTACTCTAATCGACATAACTTTTTCATGCAAACATGAAAGTTCTGTATCCGGTTTGCACTATCTTTGTACTCAAAATTGACATACCTATGGATATATTGTTTCTTGTCGGAGGACTGCTCCTCATTCTTCTGGGTGCCAATGGCTTGACAGACGGTGCCGCATCCGTTGCCAAACGTTTCCATATACCGTCCATCGTCATCGGGCTTACCATTGTTGCCTTCGGCACTTCCGCACCGGAACTCACCGTCAGCATATCCTCTGCTCTCAAAGGCAGTGCAGACATTGCCATTGGCAATGTGGTGGGAAGCAATACGTTCAATACCCTGATGATTGTGGGTTGTACGGCCCTTTTTGCCCCGATAGCCATTACCCGTAACACACTGAAACGCGAAATCCCCCTTTGCATCCTTTCATCCTTCGCCCTGCTGATTTGTGCCAACGACGTCTTACTGGACAGCAGTGGGGAGAACATACTCAGCATCACCGACGGCCTATTGCTGCTATGCTTCTTTACCATTTTTCTGAGTTATACTTTTGCCATTGCAAAAAGGGATGGAAGTATGAAGGAACCGGAAAAGGAGCACTTACAGGAAGAAGACGAAATCAGGCTGTTACCCGCGTGGAAGTCCGCCCTATACATTCTCGGCGGACTTGCCGGCCTCATCATCGGAGGTAATTTCTTTGTAGACGGTGCCAGCGGCATAGCCCGCGGATTGGGTGTCAGCGAATCCATCATCGGTCTCACGCTCGTAGCAGGCGGCACTTCATTACCCGAACTCGCCACCTCCATCGTAGCCGCCTTGAAGAAAAGCCCCGAAATAGCCATCGGAAACGTCATCGGAAGTAATCTCTTCAATATATTCTTCGTACTGGGTTGTTCGGCCTCCATCACTCCACTGCGTCTGACGGGCATCACCAATTTCGATTTGTGGGTACTCGTAGGGTCCAGCATCCTGCTTTGGCTGTTCGGTATCTTTTTCGGGAAACGCATCATCACCCGGGTGGAAGGAAGCATTCTGATTCTCTGCTACATTGCCTACACAGCGGTACTGATATACAACCTCTAACAGCAAATTTACAAACACCCTACGCGGTATTTTAAAGATTATCACGTATTTTTAAATAAGGCAAGCTGTACCTCGGCATAAAAAATAAGCAAGCTTATTTTGTTCTGCTCTCAGTTTGCATTACCTTTGTGGTCTCAATATTGAACAACTATGGCAATTACAATCAAGAAAGTAACCACAAGACGGGAACTGGAGCGCTTTATCCGTTTCAACTACCTGCTATACAAAAACAACCCTTATTCCGTCCCCGACCTTTTCGATGACATGCTCAACACCTTCAACAAGAAGAAAAACGCTGCATTCGAATTTTGTGAAGCCGACTATTTCCTGGCTTATCGGGAAGGTAAAATCGTAGGACGTGTAGCTGCCATCATCAACCACAAGGCAAACCAAACCTGGAACAAAAAGGAAGTCCGCTTCGGCTGGATAGACTTCATCGATGATGCGGAAGTCTCCGATGCCCTGATTCGCACCGTGGAAGAATGGGGAAAAGAACGGGGAATGACACATATACAAGGCCCGCTGGGATTCACAGATTTCGATGCCGAAGGTATGCTCATCGAAGGATTCGACCAGCTCAGCACCATGGCCACCATTTATAACTATCCCTACTATCCGCAACATCTGGAACGCATGGGCTTTGAGACTGTCTCTTATACACATCTCCGAGCCCACGAGACTAGGCATGATGTCGTATGCCGTCTTCTGCTTGAAAAAAA
>ENA-UACB01000465-UACB01000465.1-human-gut-metagenome-genome-assembly--contig:-NODE-465-length-10216-cov-10.693436_pt1 | contig 10216 bp, 7 predicted proteins | sample MGYA00243873_ERZ654213 | MGnify/ENA primary metagenome ERZ654213 (study PRJEB26926, sample SAMN06165218) | human gut metagenome | biome: ENVO:00009003; feature: ENVO:2100002; material: ENVO:00002003...
GGACGAGATATGGCGGTTACAAAGACGCACCCTATTAAATCAACCTTAAAGGCTGCGATAGACTATATCTTAAATCCCGAAAAGACAGACGGGAAGCTGCTTGCGTCCTCTTTCGGCTGCGGGCTGGAAACCGCCGATATTGAGTTTGCATGGACGCGGGAAGCTGCCGGAGATCGCGGCACACATTTAGGGCGGCACTTGATACAATCCTTTGCGGTGGGAGAAACCACACCGGAAGAAGCGCACAAAATCGGCATGGAACTTGCCGGGGCGGTATTAGGCGGCAAGTATGAGTTTGTTTTGACAACTCACGTCGATAAAGACCATCTGCATAATCACTTGATTTTCAACGCGGTTAGCTTCGTTGACTACAAAAAGTACCATTCCAACAAGCAAAGCTATCACTTTATCCGGCGCACCAGCGACAGGATATGTAAAGAGCATGGGCTATCCGTCGTCGTACCGGGACAGGACAAGGGAAAAAGCTATGCAGAATACACCGCCGAAAAGCAAGGGACAAGCTACAAAGCAAAGCTGAAAACGGCGATAGATACTCTCATTCCCCAAGTGAAAGATTTTGACGAACTGCTGCGCCGCTTGCAGGAAATGGGGTATGAAATCAAACAGGGCAAATACATTTCCTTTCGCGCTGCCGGACAGGAACGGTTTACCCGCACAAAGACGCTCGGCGCGGCCTATACGGAAGAAGCGATAAAGGAGCGTATCAAGGGCGTGTATGTTGCCAAAACAAAAACGCTGCGGGAAGATAAGAAAATCCGGCTTGTCGTCGATCTTGAAAACAGTATCAAAGCCCAACAGTCGGCGGGCTATGAACGGTGGGCAAAAATCCATAATCTGAAACAGGCTGCTAAAAGCATGAACTTCCTAACCGAAAACAAGATTGAGTATTATAGCGAACTTGAAAGCAAGATAGCCGATATTATGACCGCTCATGACGCGGCGGCAAAGGCGGTTAAGGAAGTGGAACAGCGTATGTCTGATTTGTCGCTGCTTATCAAGCACACCACCACATACCGACAGTTAAAACCGATTTACGATGAATACCGAAAATCGCCGGACAAGGAAAAGTATCTGCGGGGGCATGAAAGCGAAATTATCCTGTTTGAAGCTGCGGCAAGGGCATTAAAGGAAATGCAGATAAAGAAGCTGCCCGATCTCGCCGCGCTGCGCAAGGAGTATAGAAGCTTAAACGACAGGAAAACCAAATTGTATGAAGATTATCGGCAAGCCAAGAAGCAAATGCAGGAATACGGCGTTGTCAAAAAGAACGTCGATAGTATTCTTTACCCGTCCCAAAGCAGGGCGCGGGAGCAGGAGCGATAAGGCGCAAAACATGGGGTGGCAAGTGGAATGTTAAGGGCTGAAAACGCCTGTGTTTCTGCGGCTTCCAGCGCATGAAAACGACATAGACGATAAAGTATATTCAAACCCGCAAAAACGGCTTTCTAATTGTCCACGCAAGGACAAAAAAAGAACAGGGGCGCGGTGCCGGAAATCGGCAACCGCGCCCCTGTTCTCTATGGGCTATTCCTCGTCGGTCAAGATAAACTCCCTTTCGGAAAACTCGCTGTCCGTCATGGCTTGCAGCTTGTTCACCGCTGCGGCGGCAAGCTGGCGCATATCCTCGTCCATGTAGGGCATGGCGGCAAGGATATTTTCAAGCGTTGTTTCCCGGCTGTCCTCGGCGTAGATCGCAACAATGTTTTCTTCCTCAATGGTAAAGCGGGTATTCATGCTATCAAACCTCCAAATCCTTTTTATGCTCTTTCTGTTTATCTTTCGGCTGCTGCGCCGCCTGTTTCTTGTATTCGTCCAGCTTCTTCAAAATGGACGGTTTTTTCTGCGGCTGTTCCCGTTTCTCGGCTTTTACCGCTTTTGCAAGGTCGGTAACGGAAATCGCTTCCCCCGCCTTTGCCCGCTGCTCAAAATCTGCAACGGTGGGCGTTTGCGGCGTATTGTTGATAAGCCCGTCAAAATTGTTGTCGTTCTGCTCTATGGTGTCCTCGACGTGCTTTAAGGGATTATCCCGCTGCGGCTGCTCGGCGGCTATGGCATAAGCCTGTGTGCCATTCCCCATAATGAGATACTTCCCGTCCTCCGACGCATGGTGAAAACCAAATCCCGCCGCTTCGATCTGTTCACGGCTCATATCGGTAATATGAAAATTGCCCCTCGGCGTTCTAACGGTTTCACCCGTCAAAAGGCTGTCGGGGGTCGCTTCCGGCTGCTGCTTTTCAAGCTGCCCGTCCTTGTAGGAATATCCTTGCGCCGCGATTGCTTCAAGGGTCTTGCCCGTAACGTCGCCATAAATCCGCTTGTCTGCGTCAACCAGCATTTGCAAAGTGTCTTGTACGGTGTCGGACAAGGCTTGCTGCTGTTCGGGCGGCAGCTTGTCAAATACGGGGGTCTGCTGCTCCTGCAAAAACTCCGGCACTTGCTGAAAACCGATACTGTCTACATAGTGGGCGGTGTCCTCGTCGTTCTGATGAAGCACAACAATGTCGGAAACGGAAAGGCTATGCCCCTTAAAGTCGGCGGGGTGGTCGATATTAAACCTTTCCCAAATGTCGCCCAGCGTCATATCCTTTGTAAGCGGTGCAGTATAGACGAGTTCATAATTTACCCGGTCAATGGTAAGTCCAGCCGCTTGCAGACGGTCATAAGGCTCAAAGCGCAAGTCCCTTGTTTCGTCCCCGCGCTTTAACTGATAAATGGAAAAGGTATCGCCCTGCTCCTGCTCGGCTTGCCGCTGCTGCTGCAACTCGGTAAAATGCCCCTCAATCTCGGTAATGAGTTCCTTTGCGGTGGTCTGTATTGTTTCAAGGGACGCTTTTAACTCGGTCATTTCCTTGCCGCTGCTCCAACCAGCCACATAGCCGAAAGAGTAATCGGAAGTATCAAGGCCGAAATGCTGGCAAACCGTATAAGCGACGCTTTCCGCTTCTACCTCGCAGGTATGGCGGTCAACGCGGTTTTGCTGCTCCGGCGGGGCGTTTAAGTCTACGTCGTGCAGCTTCGCATGGGCGATTTCGTGAATGGCGGTCTTTACCGCCTGTAATTCACTCACGCCCTCTTTGATTGCAATACGCTTGTCGGTCAAACTGAAATACCCATTTGCGCCGTTTGTGATCTGCTCAAATGCAATCGGGACGGGGGACGCTTTTTCAAGGGCGGCGAAAAAATCCTCGTACTGCTCCACATCGGCAAGCAGCGGTTTAACGGAAAGGTCGGGAAACTCCTTGCCCTCGGTCTGCGAAATATCAAAGACGGTTATAACCTTAAAGGCGGGGACGGTGATTTCCTTTTCTTCCTTTACCACTTTTCCCTCGCGGTCAAGCATGGGCTTTCTCGTTTCGGGGTCGATTTTATCAACCAGCTTTTTCACCTTGTAGGGCGCGGGGGCAAAGATTTTAATGCCTTTCTCGCCTTTCTTTACATGGCGGTCAAACTCCTTTTCCCATTGACGGAAGCCCATTACCAAATTGCCGCCCTGCATAGCAATTAGGATAGTGTTATTCAAACTATAATCATGGAACTTTGACATAGCGGTTAGAAACTCTTTGTAGCGGTCGCTGTCAAAAATCGCCTGTACGCCCTGTTCCAAACGCGCGGTGATCTCCTTTACCTTTTCGGCGGGCTTTTCGGAAGTAAGGATAATGGGGACGACGGGGCGGGGCTGCTGCGGCTCTGCGGCCTGTGCGTCTGCTTGCTGCGTTTCGGCTGCGTCCATATAGGCTTTGTCCTGTTCGCCGCGCTCCGGCTGCGGGTAACTCATAATGCGGTATTCTTCCGGCACTTCGCGCCCCTCAAACTGCCGTTCCCACTCGTCGCCGCTTTCCACGATATAGCCGTACTCGGTAAACGCGCCTTTTTCCTGCGCGGCAGCGTTCCTGCCAAAAGTAGAAAGGTCAATGCCGCCTTTCCATTCTTCGGGCATTTGTACCATGCCGGATTGATTTAAGTAATAGTCGCCCAAATCGTGGTAGTTATGTACTTCGGGGATATGGACGTAAAAATCCACGTTGTAGGTGAAGTCAATTACCTGTCCAATATTTGCAAGCCCGTTTTTCTGCTGCAAAGCTGCGTTCAGCTTGCCAACCTCGGCGGGGTCAAGCTGTTCGAGCCGCGCCGCAAGAAAATTGAGTTCGTCCACGTCGGCGGCGCATACCATTTCATAAGGCAAGGCAATATGTTTCTCCGGGTCGTCGGAATAGCCGCGAATGGAAAAATCCTGCGGGTTGTCGGCGGTAATGCCGACGTTCCGCATAGCTTCGTGCAACTGCTCCTTTGTGGCGGGCATATCCAGCCAATAGCCGCCGGGGTCGCCCGCGTCAAAGCGGCTGCGGTTGCCTATCATAATAGAAAACTGTTCGCTCATGTGTTCACGCTCCTTTTCCTGCCCGGTATTTTCGGGGATAGCTGCCGCCTGTTGCTGCTGCGGGGGTTCTTCGCCCTCTATGGTGTAGTCCGGCATGAGCATACCGTTTACTTTGAAATAGTCGGCGTACTCCTGCGGGATAGGCGGGGAGATTTCCGTAAACAAGCGGTCATACGCTTTGATACGCCCATTCAGATACTTTTCCATAGCTGCCTTGTCGGTGAAAACCTTTCTATCTTGTCCGGCAATCTTCGCTTGGGTTCTGCTTGGGCTGTTGGTGCGCACGCTCCATGTAAGCGTCCATGAATACGGGATAGATTTCTGCGCTTCTTTGTCGTAGCGGGTATTCTCGTAAATGTAGTAATTCATCTGATATACCCGGTTGCTGCGAATATGGCGGTTATGCTCGGTGGTCTGCCACTCGTTAGCGGTGTGCTGGACGTGCGGCGTTCTCACATATTCAAGTGTTTTATCCAGCAAAAGCGTTCTTCCCGCCTGTTCTTCCCATGCGGCGGCGCGTTCTTTAAGGTCGTCAAAAATCGCCTGTTCTGCCGCCGCGCTTTCGCTGCGCATGGAAAGTAGCTGCGCAATCGGCAAGGAAGCATAAGGGGCAATCTCCCTGTCCTTTGCTTCAAAATATATCCGGCGTTCTATCCGCATGGTTTCGGCGGCTTCTAATTTGTCATGGTCGTATGAGGAATACGGCATATTCTTTCATCACGTCCTTTCTCGGTCATATAAGGGTTTGGGACTATCCCAACAAGCAAAATGCCCGCGCTCTCTATGGGAAGCGCGGGCATTTCTCGCAAACGGGTACTCGTTTGCTGTGCTTGCTATGTAGTTGTTTTTATCCGTAAACGCCTGTTTCTCTCGCTTTGGGCTTTCTGTCTGCGGCGTATCTTTGCCGCGCAATCGGGGCAGTATTTCGCCCGGTTGCTGCCCGCCGCAAACGTGCTGCCGCATACCGCGCAACGCTTCAAATCGGTTTCCCCGCTGCGGGTGATCTGTTCGCAAAGCTGCCTGTCGGCGGGTAATACCGCTTCGCGGAAATAGCGGCATAGCAGCGAATAGCTGATACTCTGCACACAAACGCAAGTTTCCCCGTCGTCCAGCAGCAGACAATTCCCGCAATCGTTGTTTGCACAAGCGGCGCGGGTCATTTTCTTTACGGCGCGGTATTGCTTTTCATCAAGCCTTATCATTTTCGGTTCTGCTCGACGCGGAAGTTTACATACTTGCCGCCTGTGTCGGCAAGCAGCACAACTCCGTCAAAGGTCTTTCCCGTCTTGGTCGAGTACATACCTTTGATTTTTACCTTTCCGTCTTTCAAAAGGGCGGCGGCAATCGCCTTTGTGAAAGCCTTTTTGCGCTGCTCAAAAAAGCGGTCATTCTTCCACATCACAAAGCTGCAAGCCCTGTCGGAGCAGTAAAAGTTTTTCTTGCCCTCGTAAACCGCCGCGCCGCAACGGGGGCAAGTGCCGATTGCTTCCCGCTGCGGGGTAAACAGCTTCGCTTTATCCTCGGAAATCGCGGAATAGGTCTTGACAAGCCCCGCTGTCATTTCCTCAATCCCGCGCATGAAGTCGGCGGGGCTGTCGCTGCCCTTTGCAATCCCGGTAAGGCGCGTTTCCCATTCTGCCGTAAGCTGCGGGGACGTAAGGCTGTCGGGCAGAATAGCGACAAGGTTATACCCGTCCTTTGTGGGGATTAGCTTTTTGCCCTTGCGCTCGGCAAAGCCCGCGCTAATGAGTTTTTCAATGATACCCGCCCGCGTCGCGGTGGTGCCTAACCCTTTGCGCTCCGCGTCCTCCGGCGTGTCCTCCTTTCCCGCACTCTCCATAGCCGAAAGTAACGTATCTTCGGTAAATGCCTTTGGGGGCTGCGTGTAACGTTCGGAGATCTCCGCTGCCGGATTGTCAAAGGTCTGCCCCTCGGCAAGCGGGGGTAAAACCGCTTCCGGCTCTGCGTCCTCGTCCTGTTCCCCGGACGCGGCGCGGGATAGTCTTTCAATCTCGCGCCAACCCTCGCAAAGCGTCGTCCTGCCCTTTGCGGTAAAGGTATAGCCGCCGCAAGTGAAAACCGCCGTAACCGCTTCATACTCATAGGGCGCGGCAACGGCGCAAAGCAGTTTTGCGCACACAAGGGTCATTAGCTTTTTCTCACTTTCGGCAAGGGAAGAAAAGCCCGTTTTCACAAACTCCGCTGTCGGCAAAATGGCGTGATGGTCGGTTACTTTGCTGTTGTCGCAAATCCTCGCAAGGTCGGCTTGCAGCTTCACGCCCTGCATAAAGGGGAGAGCAGCGCAAAGGCCGGTGATAAGTTCCTTTGTGCTGCCCTCCATATCGGAAGTGATATATTTGCTGTCGGTGCGGGGATAGGTCAAAAGCCGTTTTTCATAAAGGGCTTGCGCATAGTCAAGGGTCTGTTTCGCCGTAAACCCATACAAACGGTTTGCTTCCCGCTGCAAGGCGGTGAGGTCAAACAGTTTCGGCGGGGCTGCGGTCTTTTTCTCTTTTTTAAGGGAAGTACAAACGGCCTGCGATTTCTCGCAAGCCGCTTTCATCTGCCGCGCCGCCGCTTCGTCGTCCTGCCTTTCGGAAAGGGCGGCAACGCCGCCAACGTCCAGCCGGACGACATGATATTTCTCTTTCTTAAAGCTGCTGATTGCATAGTCGCGGTTTACCAGCATAGCAAGGGTGGGCGTTTGCACTCTGCCGACATTCAATGTTTTATGGTAGAGGATAGAGAAAAGGCGGGTCGCGTTAATGCCAATGAGCCAATCGGCCTTTGCTCTGCAAAGCGCGGATTGATAGAGGTTGTCATAGCCGCGCCCGTCTTTGAGATTTGAAAAGCCCTCGCGGATTGCACTTGCTTCCATGCTGCTAATCCAAAGGCGGGAAAAGGGCTTTTTGCAATTCGCCTGTTCATAGACAAAGCGGAAAATGAGTTCCCCCTCGCGCCCGCTGTCGCAAGCATTGATAATCTCGGTAACGTCGCTGCGGTGCATAAGGTCTTTGAGAATGGAAAACTGCTGCTCCTTGCCGCTGGCAACAATAAACTGCCACTCCTGCGGGACAATGGGAAGATCGTCGTACTTCCATTTACGGAATTGTTCATTGTAGGTCGCCGCGTCTGCAAGGCTAATCAAATGCCCGATACACCACGACACAAGGTAGCCGCCGCCCTCAAAATATCCGCTGCGCTTTTCATTCGCGCCCATAACGGCGGCAATCGCCGCCCCGACGCTCGGTTTTTCTGCAATTACAAGTTTCATACTTCCTCGTCCTCCTGCTCGGTTTCTAATTCTTCCTCGTCGTCCTCGTCAAAATCGAGATCGTCAAGGTTGCTGCTGCCTTTTGCCGCGTCCTTTTTGGGCTTCATAATCTTAAAGTAATAGAACGCGCCGCCGCTTACTGCGGCAAGAAGCAGCACGACAAGCAGAATAGCACCGCCCATGCCGCCGCCTTTATCTTCCTCCGGCTCCGGCTGCTCGGTTTCTTCCGGCTCCGGCTCGGCTTCCTTGCCCGCGCACTCGCTCATGTTGACGCTGCAAACCGGGCAAGCGGTGTTGACGCTTCCGGCAACGCATTTATCGGTGCAGCTACAAACGGGGGCTTCGGTCTGCCCGTCCTCCATAAGGGCGGTTAAATCCGCTTCGTCCACTTGGTTAAGGAAATGGACGGTATTTTCCCCGTCCTCGGCGCGGTCAATGATGATGTAAAAATAGTTGCCACTTTTGGTAACGACGGTGATAAACTGCTTGTCGCCGGACGCTTCACCCGTTATATCGTCCACAAGGGACATATTCCCGTCCGGGGTAAGGGGCTGCGGCTCATAGCCGCCCGTCGTTTCTTCCGGCTCGGTTTCCGGCGCGGGGGTTTCCTCGGTTACGGGGGTAGGCGTGTCGTCGCTTTCATCGCCACCGCCCGCATAAGCGGTAACAGAAAAGCCGCACATGATAACCAGTGCGGCAAGCAATACGGTAAACTTTCGGATTATCTTTTTATTCTTCATTGTCGTTGTCCTCCTGTTCGGCGGGGTAAGTGGCTTCCGGCTGCGGCAAGGTGATTTCGCCGCTGGCGTAAGCGGAGAGGAACGCGGCAAGCTGCGTCCCGTCAAGGTGTACCGCCTTTACCATTTGCACGATCTGCGCGTTTTCTTCCTCGACTTTCTGCGCTTCAAGGTCTTTCAGCTTCTTTTGCTGTTCAAGGATTTTTGCCCTCGTTTTCTCAATATCCCTTTCGATACGGTCAAGTTTCGTGTTCGCCATAGTCATTTACTCCTTTCCAAACTGTTCTTTCCATGAATAGCTGCGCCCCAATCCCTTAACGGTTTTAAGATAGGGCATAGCGTTTTCTTCCAAAGTCGCCGCCCGGTTAAATAGATCGGGATAGTGTTCTTTGAGATATAAAATCTCTTGTTTCTTCATGCTCGGACAAAAGAAACAGGACGATTTACCCGGCTGCGGCAATCCTGCCGCTTTGATTTCCCGGATACAATCGTCCCTGTTCCAGCCCCATTCTTCAATGAGGGGGTAGCGGTTATGATATTTTTTGTCGGCTTCGTTGTACTTGCGGGAATGTTCATACCGTTTCACTTCTCCCGCGTCATAGCCGATATAGCGGTTGACTTTCTCGCCGCGCTGCCATACTTCGCGGCAAGGCGCATAGTGGTTGCAAAACTTTTCCTGCGGTGCGATTTTGTGTTTCTGCGAACAACGCTTATGCCCGTAGGCAATCGACGGGAGCGTATGAGAGCGCAAGCACTCGGTTTCAAGAGATAGGCGGTTGCCGTAGCGGTCAACATACTGCACAACGGTAATCTGCGGCATACCGTGTTCCGCAAGCCATTGATTGATTATCTCGATAAATTGATAGGTATGCGGGTGTTCCGCGCCCGTATCGGCAAAGGTGATAAGGTCAATCGGGATTTTGTGCTTGTATAGGCCAATAAGTAAGGCGGCACTATTCGTGCCGCCGCCAAAAGATACAATATTCATTTTTCAACTCCTTTTAATTGTAATTTAACCGCCCGTAGGCGTAAAAGTGGGATTGCCAATAGCTGGTGTCCAGCTTTGAATACTGGATAGGGTCGCCACAATGCAGCATGACGGGGCTTCCGTCCCCGTCCTCGCCCACATAAATCCCCACATGGGAAACGCCGGGGGTGTCGTATGTACCCGTAAAGAACACCAAATCCCCCGGCTGCGGGTTAGAAACAGGGGTTGAGATGTTGTAAAGCCCTTGCGCCCCAAGTCTGCCCGTATTGTATAGGCCGCTGTTCGTCAACACATAACTCACAAAGCCGCTGCAATCAAAAGAGGTTTCCGGGGTGCTGCCGCCCCACACATAGGGAAAACCGACGTATTTATCTGCTTCCTCCATGAGCCGCGCAAACTTTTCATCGGAACCCAGCAGCGCGGCGGGTACTTCATAATCGGCGGGCGGGTTTTCATAGTATTTAGACACATAGCCGGATTGCGGGAAAAGGTCGGGTCTGTTTCCCAGCGACGACATATACATAGCGTACATGGATAGCTGTTCTTCGCCCATGATGTAAACGGGGACATGGGAGAGGTTGAAGTTTTCCAAATCCACATGAAGAATGTAATAGTTATAGGGGACTTCAACCGTATAGGGGTTGCCCTCGCTGTCCGTCCTTGTTTCGGTGCGGTAGCGTACCTGTACTTCTTCCTCGACCGTCAAGATATACTGTTTCTCAAAGAGCATTTCAAGGGTGCTTTGCACTTCATCGAGTGTAAACACGCCCTGTCTCTTATACACATCTCCGAGCCCACGAGACTAGGCATGATCTCGT
>ENA-UACB01000467-UACB01000467.1-human-gut-metagenome-genome-assembly--contig:-NODE-467-length-10187-cov-4.409889_pt1 | contig 10187 bp, 6 predicted proteins | sample MGYA00243873_ERZ654213 | MGnify/ENA primary metagenome ERZ654213 (study PRJEB26926, sample SAMN06165218) | human gut metagenome | biome: ENVO:00009003; feature: ENVO:2100002; material: ENVO:00002003...
GGCAAGGGTCGGCAGCTCCTGAACATTGCCATCGTCTGGCTGCTGACCGGCCTGTGGCACGGCGCCAGCTGGAATTTCGTGCTGTGGGGCGTATACTACGCCGTACTGCTGCTGCTGGAAAAGACGTTCCTGCTGAAGTGGCTGGACAAGGCGCCCCGGTTCGTAGGGCACGTGTACACCTGCTTCTGCTTCGTCATGGGCTGGGTGCTGTTCGCCATCACAGATCTCAGCGCTCTGGGCGCGTATGTGGGGCATATGTTCTCCGGAACCTTTGCCGACAGCACCACGGCGTACCTGCTGCGGTGCGACTGGCTGCTGCTGGTCCTGGGCGTCATCGGCTGCACGAGCCTTCCCAAGCGGCTGTGGGAAAAGCGGGAACAGGCCCTCTCCCCCGCCCTGTCGGACGGACTGCGAACGGTGTGGGTAGTCGTCGTACTGCTGGTGAGCATGGCGTTTCTGGTGGGCGACAGTTACAACCCGTTTTTGTACTTTAGATTTTAAGGAGGCGGCGCTATGAAGAAACGAAGCGGCATCGCGCCGCTGATCGCCATCGGCGGCATACTGCTGGCGCTGTCTGTCGGCAGCTTTTTCCTGACGCCGGACCGGGCATTCTCGGAGAACGAGAACCGCTATTTGCAGCTGACGCCCAGACTCACCTGGGATCGTGTCATGTCCGGCGACTTCATGGAGGACGTGGAGGACTATACCAGCGACCAGATCGTCTTCCGGGACTTCTGGACCGCCGCCCGGTCGGTGCTGCAGCGGGCCGAGGGCAAGGAGGACATCAGCGGCACCTATCTGGGCGCGGACGGGAGGTACTTTGCCAAGGTGACCGACGACAGCTTTGACTGGGTAAGGCTGGAGAAGAACGCCGGGTATATCCGGGATTTCTTTGCCGCCAGCGGTAAGCCCTGCACGGCGCTGATCGTGCCCAGCCCGGCCGGAATTCTGAGGGATATGCTGCCGGAGAACGCGCCGTATTTCAACGAGGACAAGGCCTTCGGCCAGCTGGGCGATATTCTGGGCAGCACGCTGCTGGACAGCCGGGAAACGCTATCGGCGGTGGACGATCCCTACTACCACACGGACCACCACTGGACCACCATGGGCGCGCAGGCGGCCTATACACTGTGGGCACAGGCCACGGGGCACACCGCCCGCAGCTATGACCTGACGCTGGCCACGGACAGCTTCCGCGGCACGCTGTACTCCAAGGTGCTGCTGCCGGACAGCGTATACGACAGCGTGTACTACGCGCCGGAGATCACGGTGGAGAGCGTGGTGTGCGACGGGGAGGACGGCGCGCTGTACGACCTGTCCGCCCTGGAGCAGAAGGATAAGTATGAGCTGTTTCTGGGCGGCAACTACGGCCAGTGCGTCATCACCACCGGCACGGAGAACGGGAAGCACTTGCTGCTGGTGAAGGACTCCTTCGCCAATTCCTTCGTACCGTTCCTCACCGGCGACTATGAGACCATCACCATGATCGACCTGCGGTACTACCGGGGCAGCATGGCAGAGCTGGCGGCGGAGGTCGACGATATTCTGGTGCTGACGGAGGTCACGAACCTGGCGGGCTCGGGAGACTATTTTAAGCTGAGTAAGTGAAAACAGGCGTGCGCGGAGCGCACGCCTGTTTTGTCCCCTTTACAAACGGCTGTTTTTTGGTATAATAGTAAGGCTAAGGAAATTTACAGGCACAAGGAGAGACGATATATGGCCGTTATCGAGTACGACGAGTATAAACAGAAGCTGCAGGCGCTGGAGCCCACCCTGGGCGAGCTGGAGAAGGCGCTGGGCATCCCCAAGGCCCGTGAGGAGCTGGCCGAGCTGCAGAAGGAGACGGAGCAGGAAGGCTTCTGGAACGATCTGGAGCGCAGCCAGCAGGTGAGCCGTCAGGTGAAGCGCCTGGAGAACAAGATCAAGAAGCACGACAAGCTGGTCAGTGAATGGGAGGACACCCTGACCCTGTGCGAAATGGCCCAGGAGGAGGACGACCCCAGCCAGCTGGAGGAGGTCGTCAGCGGATACGAGACGCTGGAGAAGGAGATCAGCGAGCGCCGGCTGGCGGCGCTGCTCAGCGGCGAATACGATGCCAACAACGCCATTCTGACCTTCCACGCCGGCGCCGGCGGCACCGAGGCCCAGGACTGGACGGAGATGCTGTACCGGATGTACACCCGCTGGGCCGAGCGCCACGGGTACACCTACCAGCTGATGGACTATGAGGCCGGCGACGAGGCGGGCATCAAGTCCGCCACTATCCTCATCGAGGGGGAGAACGCCTATGGCTATCTGAAGAGCGAGAACGGCGTGCACCGGCTGGTGCGCGTGAGCCCCTTTGACGCCAACGCCCGGCGGCAGACCAGCTTTGCCGCGCTGGAGGTCATGCCGGAGCTGGACGACGACAGCGAGATCGAGATCCGGCCGGAGGACATCGAAATGCAGGCCTGCCGCAGCTCCGGCGCAGGCGGCCAGCACATCAACAAGACATCCTCCGCCGTGCGTCTGACCCACCTGCCCACGGGCATCGTGGTGTTCTGCCAGACGGAGCGCAGCCAGTTCCAGAACCGGGACAACGCCATGAAGATGCTGCGGGCAAAGCTGGCAGAGCTGAAGCTGCAGCAGCACGCGGAGAAGATCAGCGACCTGAAGGGCGTGCAGATGAAGATCGAGTGGGGCAGCCAGATCCGTTCCTATGTGTTCATGCCCTACACCCTGGCCAAGGACACCCGCACCGGCTATGAGATGGGCAACATTCAGGCGGTGATGGACGGCGATATCGATGGGTTCATCAACGCGTACCTGACCGCCGCCGCTAACGGCGAGATCAAGAAATAAAGATTTTGGGAGGCCGCTGCGCGGCCTCCCTGTTTTTTCGGTGTACAAAAAGAAGCGGCTCATAAGAGCCGCTTCTTTTTCATTCAGTTCAGCACTTCTCGAACACGACTGCGGTGCCCATGCCGCCGCCGATGCACAGGGTCGCCAGGCCCTTCTTGGCCTCGGGACGCTTCTGCATCTCGTGCAGCAGGGTGACGATGATACGTGCGCCGGAGGCGCCCACGGGATGGCCCAGAGCGATGGCGCCGCCGTTGACGTTGACCTTGCTCATGTCAAAGTGCAGCTCGCGGGCCACGGCGATGGACTGGGCGGCAAAGGCCTCGTTGGCCTCGATCAGGTCGATGTCATCGATGGTGACGCCGGCCTTCTTCATGGCGTTGCGGGAAGCGACCACGGGGCCGACGCCCATGATCTTGGGATCCACGCCGCCCTGGCCCCAGCCGATGAGCTTGGCCATGGGCTTCAGACCGTACTTCTCCACGGCCTCGCCGGAAGCCAGCACGATGGCGGCAGCGCCGTCATTGATGCCGGAGGCGTTGGCAGCGGTGACCCGGGGCTGACCCTTGTCGGCGGCTTCCTGGATACCGGTGGGCTCAAAGGTGTTCACCACCTGGGGATTGGGGGACTCGGGGCTGACGGGGAACGCGCCGCGCAGCTTGGCAATGCCTTCCTTGGTGACGCCGGCCTTGGGATACTCATCCTTGGCGAAGGGAACCATTTCCTTCTTGACCTTGATCATCACGGGGACGATCTCGTCATCGAACCTGCCGGCGGCCTGGGCGGCCTCAGTCTTCTGCTGGGAGGCGGCGGCGAACTCGTCCTGCTCGCGGCGGGTGATGCCCCAGATATCGTTGATGTTCTCGGCAGTGGTGCCCATGTGATAGTTGTTATAGGCGTCCCACAGGCCGTCCTTGATCATGGTGTCCACCAGCTTCTTGTCGCCCATACGAGCGCCCCAGCGGGCGTCCATGGAGGCAAAGGGAGCGGCGCTCATGTTCTCGGTACCGCCGCAGACCACGATGTCGGAGTCACCGGCCAGGATGGAACGGGCACCCTCGATGACGGACTTCATGCCGGAACCGCAGACCATGCCCACGGTATAGGCGGGGACGGAATAGGGGATACCAGCCTTGATGGAGACCTGACGGGCCACATTCTGGCCCTGGGCAGAGGTCAGGATGCAGCCGAACATCAGCTCATCCACATTCTCGGGAGCCACGTTTGCGCGCTTCAGAGCCTCCTTGACCACCACGGCGCCCATTTCGGCGGCAGGGGTGTTCTTCAGGGAGCCGCCAAAGGAACCGATGGCGGTACGGCAGCAGTTAACAACATACAGGTCTTTCATGAAAGTTACCTCCTATAAAATATGTTGAAGATAGTATACAACAAAGGCTCGCGCCTGTCTATCCCTAATGATAGTCACAAATTTAACAATAGTCAATCCCAAATTGCAACTTCGTTAAAAAATCGTCAAATCGAGCATATCAAATGGCGGTTTCCCGTCATTTTGACGAAATGACGCATCCTCATGCCGCCGGTTCGGCGTCAGCTCCGGTATCGGCAGTGTCCTCCCCCGCCGTGTCGGTACCGGCGTCGGCGCTGTGGTCATGGCCATCATCGGCGGTATGACCACCAGCCTCCGCCATGGCGGCCTGCATCTCCGCGCGGAGCTCTGTCATCCGGTCATAGAAGGCTCCCACGTCCAGGCTGCTGTACAGCTTGGCATTGGACACCACGGAGGCGTTGGCCAGTCGGTCGCTCTGGACCTGCTGGAAATAGGCGTCCGCAGCCACGGACAGGTCCAGATCGGTACGCAGGATCACATAGCAGGAGCCATCGCCGTAGGGATCAATGACGGCGGTCAGCTCCTCCAGCTCCAGCGCCATGATGGCGTCGCTGAGGGGATCGCCCTCAGCGACGGTCAGGGTAACGGCGCCCACAGCCTCCTGCTGCAGCTCCTCGCACATGGCGGCGTACTCCGCCGCCTTGTCCTCCGCCTTCTGCCAGCGCTCCAGCAGATCGGCGGCCATGGTCTCGGCATTTTCGCCGGTGAGGGTCAGCACATAGACGCTGGCATAGCCCTGCTCCTGGGCGTAGGCGCGGACGGCATCCTCGTCATACAGGCTGCCGCCGGGGCCATAGGCCGTCTGCAGGCTGCTGTTCAGGTACTGGGCGGCCAGCATACCGTCGAAGGTCTCCTCGCTGATGCCCATCAGGGCCAGCTGCTGCTGATAGCCCTCCTCGCCGTAAAGGGACACCAGCTCCTGCCGCTGGAGGGCCAGGGCGGCCATGTCGCCGTCGGTGAGGGCGATGCCCGCCTGCTCTGCCCAGGCACGGGTGACGGCAAAGCGCTTGGCGGCGTTCACCGCCTCCAGCTTTACATAGTCGCCGTAGGTGATGCCGCCCTCGGACACGGCGGCGTTCCAGTCCACGTCCGGCAGCTGGCTCGCCAGATAGGTACAGACGTAGTCCACCCAATAGAGGTACTCCTCACAGGTGACGATCTGACCGTCGACGACCAGCATCTCGCCGTCCGGGTGAAGGCCGCTGGCCTGATACAGCAGGCCCTCGGTGCTCTTACCGCCCTTCATACCGCCGGTGAGGGCAAACGCGCCCACCAGCATGACGGACACCAGCGCGCCCGCCAGAAAACGGATCCAGTTATTCTTCATGTTTTGCCTCCTCAGGGGTCTGCGCCCCGTTCATTTGTTGTGTATCTGTCTCGTGGAGCCGCAGGGCCTCCACCAGCGCGCCGGCGGCGGCCAGCGGTTCCTCCCCGGGCTGCATATACAGTGTCAGGCGGGGCGCTGCCCCGGCGGACAGCTGCGCGCGGCTGCGGTAGGCCGCCATGGTGCACACCGCCAGCAGCGCGGCGGCATCCACCCGATCGTCAAAGCTGAACACCAGCTGGCGGCCCTTCTGGGTGATATCGGTGACGCCGCAGTCCATAGCGGCGGCGCGGAGCAGCGCCACCCGCAGCAGCGCCGTCACCGGCGGCGGCACGTCGCCGTAGCGGTCCAGCAGCTCGTCGGTGAGCTCGGACTCGTCCTCCGGCGTGCGGAGGGCCGCGATGCGGCGGTAGAGGTCCATGCGCTGCCGGGCGGCGGGAACGTAAGACTCCGGGATATAGGCCGCCACGGTGATGTCAGCGGAACACTCCACCCGGGTGGGGGCGGTCTTGCCCTGCTGCTCCAGCACCGCGTCGTTCAGCAGCTTCAGGTACATATCATAGCCCACGGACATCATGTAACCGGACTGCTCCGGGCCCAGCAGATTGCCCGCGCCGCGGATCTCCAGGTCGCGCATGGCGATCTTGAAGCCGGAGCCAAACTCTACATACTCGCGGATGGCGGTCAGACGCTTGGCGGCCACCTCGGTGAGCACCTTGCCGGCCCGGTAGGTCAGATAGGCGTAGGCCCGGCGGGGACTGCGGCCGATGCGGCCCCGCAGCTGGTGCAGCTGGCTCAGCCCCATGTTGTCCGCGTCCTCGATGATCAGCGTGTTTACATTGGGGATATCGATGCCGGTCTCGATAATGGTGGTGCAGACCAGCACGTCGATCTCACCCTCGGACATACGGGCCATCACGTCGCTGAGCTGGCCCTCGGCCATCTTGCCGTGGGCCGTCTCGATGGCAACGTCCTCGCCCAGCAGGTCACGGAGACGAGCGGCGGTGGCATCAATGCTGTCTACCCGGTTGTGCAGGTAATACACCTGTCCGCCCCGGCCCAACTCCCGGCGGATGGCATCCGCCAGAAGGCCCCAGTCGTGCTCCAGCACATAGGTCTGGACGCTCTGGCGGTCCTGGGGCGGCTGCTCGATGGTGCTCATGTCGCGGATGCCGGACATGGCCATGTTCAGCGTCCGGGGAATAGGCGTGGCAGAGAGGGTCAGGGTGTCCACCTGCCGGGCCACCTGACGCAGACGTTCCTTGTGGGTGACGCCGAAGCGCTGCTCCTCGTCGATGATGAGCAGCCCCAGGTCCTTGAACTGCACGCCCTTGCCCAGCAGCTTATGGGTACCGATAAGCAGGTCCACACGGCCGTCCTTCACCCGTTCCAGCACATCCTTGACCTGCTTGGGGGTGCGGAAGCGGGACAGGACCTCCACCGTGACCGGGAAGGCCCGGAACCGGGCGGCGGCGGTGGCATAGTGCTGCTGCGCCAGCACGGTGGTGGGCACCAGCAGCGCCACCTGCTTGCCGTCCAGGATACACTTCATGGCGGCGCGGAGGGCCACCTCCGTCTTGCCGTAACCCACGTCGCCGCAGAGCAGGCGGTCCATGGGCACGGGCTTTTCCATATCGGCCTTGATCTCCCGGATGGCGGTCAGCTGATCGTCGGTCTCCGTATAGTCGAAGGCCTCCTCAAACTCCTGCTGCCAGGGGGTATCCGGTGAAAAGGCGTGGCCGCCCAAGCGTTGGCGCTGGGCGTACAGCTTGATGAGCCCGTCGGCCAGGTCCTTGGCCGCGGCCTTGGCACGGCGGGTGGTCTTGGTCCACTGGTCACCGGAGAGCTTGTTGAGCTTCACCTTTTCGGTGTCATCCCCGCCGCCGATATACTTGCTGACCAGGTCCAGTGAGGTGGCGGGGACGTACAGGCAGTCACTCCCGGCGTACTGTATCTTGATGTAGTCCTTCTCCACGCCGTCCACCGGCAGGCGGATCATCCCGGCAAAGCGGCCGATGCCGTGGTGGATGTGGACCACCAGGTCGCCTACCTCCAGGTCGGCGTAGCTCAGCAGCCGCTGGCGGCTGTCGGACTTGGGTTGGCGGGGCTTTTTGGCCTTGCCGGACAGGGCACGGGTCAGCTGCCCTTCCGTCAGGACAGCCAGCTTCAGGGCAGGCCACTCGCTGCCGGCGGACAGCGCCCCCACGGAGACGAGCGTCTGGCCCGGGGCGGGGACGGCATCGCCCTCCAGCGCCAGGGCGGCGGGGATATGGCGCCGCTGGAGGAACTCCTGCATATTGCGGCAGCGGACCGCGCCGCCGCAGAGCACCAGCACGCCGAAGCCGGCGGTCAGATAGTGGGTGATGTCGGTGGCGGCGGCATCCAGGCTGCCGCCGTAGCCGGAGAGCTGCTTGGCGCTGACGTCCAGCAGCAGGCGGGGCGGCAGCAGATAGCGGCTGGTGGGCAGGCTCTCCAGCTGGCAGAGGGCAAAGCGGGAGAGCACCGTCTCCAGCTCCGGCTCCGTGAGGGTCAGGTCACCGAAGGCGCCGGCCATGAGACCGGCCTCCACGGCGGCGGTAACATCCTGACGGGTCTGGAACAGAAAGGCCCGGAGCGTCTCCTGCACCCGGCCGGCCTCGCCGGCACAGAGGATGGTATCCTGGGCCAGATAGTCAAACGCGGTGGTCTTGTCCGGGCAGACGGCGGCCATATAGCGGTCCGCGCCGGGTGGCGCGATCCCCTGGCGCAGCAGTTCGGCATCGTCCAGCAGACGCTGACGAATGGCGGCGTGCTCCTTCTTCAGGCGGCGGGCGGCATCCTCCATGCGCCCGGCGGCGTCGGCGGCGGTGGTCTCTTCGGCAAAGGGCAGCAGCTCAGATGCCGGCAGAATACACACCTGGCGGCGGTTCAGCACGCGGCGCTGTGTGGCCGTCTCGAATTCGCCCAGGCTATCCAGCTCGTCGTCGAAAAACTCACAGCGCAGCGGGCGCTCCTCCCCAGGGGAGAACACGTCCAGAATACCGCCCCGCAGGGCAAACTGGCCGGCCCCCTCCACCTGATCGGTGCGGGTGTATCCGGCGGCGGTCAGGCGGCGGCAGAGGTCCTGCACGTCGTACCGCGCGCCCACCTCCAGAGAAAAAGCGGCGGCGAGCAGCACCTCCCGGGACAGACAGCGCTGCACCAGGGCGGCGGCGGTGGTCACCACAACGGGGGCGTCGCCCCGGGCCATGCGGTACAGGGCGGACAGCCGGGCATTCTCCCACTGGCGGCTGTAAGCGGCGGGGCGCAGCTGCAATTCGCGCTCCGGCAAGCACACCGGCTCCACGCCCAGCAGAACGCGGATATCCGCCGCCTGACGCTGAACGTCCTTCTCGTCGGCACACAGGAGCAGCAGCGGGCGCTTCGTCTCTGCCGCCAGCGCGGCGGAGAACATGGCCCGGTGGACGGGGGCAAGCCCCGTCACGGCAGCGCAGCAGGTGACGGCGCTGCTGTGCAGCGCCGCCAGCAGCTCCTGAAGCTGCGGCAGAGCAGATAACTTGTCTAACAACCCGGTCACGGGGCATCCCTCCTTTCCCCTCCGGCGGCACTTCGTGCCGGTCCCTCTCCGCACGGAGAGGGACTTCGGCCGGTCAGTTAAATCTGTTCATAGCCCGGTCCGGGCCTTCATCAATGACGGACAGGGCGGCATCGGCTGCACGGTCCAGGGCGGCGCGGAGGGTCTTGGCCTCCTCGCCCTGGGGCTTGCCGATGACCCAGTCGATCATCTCGTGGTCCGGGTGGTCGGGCATACCCACGCCCACCTTGATACGTGGAAACGCATCGGTGCCCAGGTGCTGAATGATGTTCTTCAGCCCGTTGTGACCGCCGGCGGAGCCGCTTTTGCGGATACGCAGCTTGCCCACCGGCAGGGACACGTCGTCGGAGATGACCAGCACATGGTCGGCGGGTACCTTGTAAAACCGCGCGGCCTCGCCCACAGACTCGCCGGAGAGGTTCATATAGGTCTGGGGCTTCATCACCAGTATTTTATGCCCCTTATAGTCCAGCATACCGGTCCATGCCTTAAAGCGGAGCTTATTCAGAGTGAATTTCTCCTTTTCCATCAGGCTGTCCAGGGCCAGCCAGCCCATATTGTGGCGGGTGGACTCATACTTGCTGCCGGGATTACCCAGGCCCACCAGCAACCACTCCACGCCGCCGCTGCCGTTCCGATTAAAAAACAAGGCTGTCGCCTCCTTGCATGCACAAAATAAGAGGACTGCAGACGCAGTCCTCTTATTATAGCACCGTTTTTCGGGTTTGGAAAGTATTTTAGTTGAACAGCTTGGCGATGGAGATCTCCTGATAGATGCGCTCGATGGCCTCGGCGAACATTGGGGCCACGGAGATATACTTGATCTTGTCGCAGCCCTCGCCCATAGACTCGGGAATGGTGTTCAGCAGAGCGACCTCCTTGATGACGCTGTTGTTCAGGCGCTCCAGCGCGGGGCCGGACAGCACGCCGTGGCTGGCGCAGGCATATACGCTGTTGGCTCCGCCCACCTCCACAATAGCCTTGGCGGCGTTGCAGATGGAACCAGCGGTGTCGATCATATCGTCGAAGAGGATACAGTCCTTGCCCTCCACGTCGCCGATGACGTTCATGACCTCGCACTGGTTGGCCTTCTGGCGGCGCTT
>ENA-UACB01000475-UACB01000475.1-human-gut-metagenome-genome-assembly--contig:-NODE-475-length-10092-cov-5.016838_pt1 | contig 10092 bp, 8 predicted proteins | sample MGYA00243873_ERZ654213 | MGnify/ENA primary metagenome ERZ654213 (study PRJEB26926, sample SAMN06165218) | human gut metagenome | biome: ENVO:00009003; feature: ENVO:2100002; material: ENVO:00002003...
GTCTCGTGGGCTCGGAGATGTGTATAAGAGACAGCACCTAGACAGTGCACCTCCCGGCTTTTGGTATATATAGCCCCTTGAAGTTTTTCTAATATATGATAAACTGAATTATATCTATAATAACTGAGTAATGGGAGAAATATATGAATAGTGTACATAGGGATGTATTTAGAGCTATCCATGAGGGGAAATGGTTAAGCATCGAATATAAAAATAAAGAGGAAAAGGTTACCAATTATTGGATTGGAATAATGAATGTAAATGCTGCAAAGGGGACATTGTCTGTCAAAGGCCTTCATCTTGGAAAGTACACGATCATGCAGTTTGATCAGATTTATATAGAATCGATATGTTCATCTAAAATTATTGAAGGATCTTATTTTCAGGTTAATGAGAAATTGGTTGAAGATATTTATTTGAATCCGGTTAAATATCAAAAGTGGTTTAGAAATATACCGAATCTGAAAGTGTTGAATTATCTGGAGATGTGTAATCGAATGGATACAACACCATATTACTCCGATTTTAAATTAATACATTTTATTGACAGAGACAGCTTTAATGGAAAAGAGTATGTATTAAGTCAGGAGCAGTTTCAGGAGGTAGTGAAGTATTTTCAGAAATCATCGGATGTAAAGGAAAAAGATGGCACCTTACATATCCAGCAATTAGCTATAAATGAATTAAGTATAGATACAACCAGAGGATTATATGTACTTGCATATCGGAAACTGCATCTGGATGTAGAGCGTAGAGTTATGCGTCCAGCTAAGGATGTTACTATCTGTACAGAGTATACGATAGATGGCAATAGGCTGAAGGTGTACAATTATTTGGATGCGGATGAGTATGGCCTGTTGGAAGACTTTGAAAAAAATCAGGAATTGATAAAAGATTGCATTACCAGAAATAATCCGCATGTACTGGGCGTAAATGATATGCCTTATATTATCGGGCTTGGAATGGATATTGTGCTGGATTTGCATAAGGAATATCAGGGTGTCATAGATAATTATAACAGTGAGAAAGCAACGGTACCGATCAGAGCCTTTTTTGGAGAGCTGACGAAGCAGCCGGCACGAAGAAAGTCGTATCCGATCACATTATTGGATAAGAATGTGAATCTGGATCAGCTGCTGGCAATTAATAAGGCGATGAAATACCCTGTGGCTTACATACAGGGACCGCCGGGTACGGGAAAGACAAGTACCATTATTAATGCTATAATGACAGCCTTTTTTAATGAGCGAAGTGTGTTGTTTGTATCATATAATAATCATCCGATAGATGGTGTGTATGAGAAATTATCACAGCTGGAATATCGCGGGAGACGGATTCCATTTCCAATTCTGAGTATAGGAAATCAGGATAAAATGAAGAAGGCTACGCAGCATATGTATGAAATGTATATGCAGGTACAGAATGTGCAGATTTTTGCGGGAACATTAGACCGAAATAAGGACAGCAGAATCGAGCGAGCAAAGCAGTTGTCTGAATTGTTGAAAAAGTATGAAACGATTTTGGATCTGAGGGAACGGAAAGAGACAATTCAGTGCCTGCTGGAAGATGAGGAGCGGAGAAAGGTGTCTGCTCAAATGCTTCCGTTTCAGATTGATCTTCATGAACGGCAGATGCAGGAGATAGAATCTGCCATTAAAGAGCAGGGGGAGATTACAAATGAAAAGGCAATTTCTCTGATCGATGGGAATGAAGAGGATCTGAAAAAGTATTTGTATTACACATCGGCAAGATATATAAAGAAGCTTGGAGAAAATAAGAATAAAGATTTACTGGAGATCATATCGGAAAAGGATCCGGAAAAGCGTGCGCAGGCATTTACAGAGTATTTAAGTAATACAGCAAATGTAAAGAAATTACAGAAAATATTTCCGATTATTGTGACAACCTGCATATCGGCGCATAAGCTCGGAGATCCGGAACCTGTATTTGATATGACCATAATGGATGAGGCGAGTCAATGCAATGCGGCAGTTGCATTAGTGCCGATCATTCGGGGAGAACAGCTCATGCTGGTAGGGGATCCGCAGCAGCTAAGCCCGGTTATTTTGCTCGATGATATCGTGAATCAAAAGCTAAAGAGAAAATATGCGGTTCAGAAAGAATATGATTATAGGAGGAATTCTATCTACAAGGTGTATTTGGCCTGCGATGCAGTAAGTGACGAGATATTACTGCATTATCACTATCGTTGCCATAAGAAGATCGTTCAGTTTAATAATAAGAAATATTACAATAATATGCTGAAGATTAAAACTGAAAATAGCGAAAGGGAACCATTGGTTTTTGTAAATGTGGAAGACAGGCCTACCAATATTCGAAACACGGCACCGGGGGAAGTAGAGGCGATTGCAAACTATGTCGCGAATCATAAGGAAGAAAAAATAGGCATAATCACGCCGTTTGTTAATCAAAAGAATATGATCATGGAGGAACTGAAACAACGGGGAATCGGTGAAAATGTTTCCTGCGGTACCGTGCATGCTTTTCAGGGAGATGAAAAGGACATTGTTCTATTTTCTACAGCGATTACAAATAAAACACATTCAGGAACCTATAATTGGCTGAAGAATAATAAGGAGTTAATAAATGTGGCGACCTCAAGGGCAAAAAATAAGCTGATCATATTAACCAATGAGCCTTGCATGGAGAAATTGCATAAGAAAGAAGATGCGGATGATGATTTATATGAATTGATCCAGTATGTAAAGCATGAAGGTGCATATAAGGTGACCCCGAAAACAACGAGTTCAAGAGCGCTGGGAGTAAAACCGTTTAGCACAGCGACAGAGGAAGCGTTTTTGACAAATCTTAATCATGCATTGGAAAATATCTGGCTTTCTCAGAGCAAGTATGTAGTGAAAAAAGAAGTTGGAATCGCCCATGTATTCCGGAATAACGAAAGCTATAATGGGTTGTTCTATAACGGCAGGTTTGACTTTGTTGTGTATGAGAGGGTAGGAGGAATGGAATTACCGGTACTTGCGATTGAGTTAGATGGAAAAGAGCATTTTGATGATATGCGAGTGAAGGAAAGAGACAGAAAGAAAAATGAGATATGCAAAGAACATAATCTGCAATTAATACGTGTCGAGAATTCTTATGCGCGGCGATATAACTATATTAAGGACATCTTGATTAATTACTTTTCGGTTCGGCATTAGATAGGGCTCCGGCAAAACCGGAAAAGAATTGCGGAAATCCCTGTTCTTATTTCCTCCGCCATATGTTACAATACCCATACAGACTCATTGGAGGATGCAGACAGAACGGATGGCTGTGATTTTTATTACCAATCTCATAGAATTTACAATGGGAAATATGCATTTAGCGCTGTTGCAGGCATGAAAGGAGACAGGAACGATGGAAACCTGGTATTATGAAGTAGTATCAATAGATGGAGATTATGCGAATCTGAAACGGACAGATATTGAAACAGAGGATGTGAAGCTGGTTGCACGGGCATTGCTGCCGGCAGAAGTACAGGAGGGCAGCCGGCTGAAATATGAATGCCTGCAGTATGAGATGATAGGGTAAGGAGCCATCCATGAAACACAAATTAAGAATCACATTCAATTCCCCGGTTATCTTAAGCTTCGTAGCGATCTGCTTCGCTGCCACACTGGCCGGAGTCCTGACGCAGGAAAGAATTACAGAGCTGTTATTTATGACTTACCATTCGTCCCTTCGGAATCCGCTTACATATCTGCGGCTGCTCACGCATGTATTCGGACACAGCGGCTGGGAGCATTTTCTCGGAAATGCGATGTACCTGCTGATTCTGGGACCGATGCTGGAGGAGAAATACGGGTCGAAGACCCTGCTGGAGGTAATCGGTATCACAGCACTGGCGACCGGATTGATCAATTACATATTTTTCTGGAACATCGCACTCTGCGGCGCAAGCGGTGTTGTATTTGCGTTTATCCTGCTGGCATCTTTTACGGAGTTTAAGCAGGGAGAAATCCCGATTACATTTATTCTGGTTGCCGTAATCTTTATCGGGCAGCAGGTCTATGATTGCTTCGCAGTGAAGGACAATATTTCCAATATGGCACACATTGTCGGCGGAATTGTCGGAGGTACGATGGGATATATACTGAATCGCAAGTCATAAAACATGGGATGAAACAGAGAACACAAGAAAGTACAAAGGAGTTATAAAATGAACCAACAGGAATTAGATACTCGATTTGAATTCAGAACGATTGAGCCGGAGGAGATTGAAGAGGCAATTACGATAGAGCAGATCTGTTTTCCGCCAAATGAGGCCTGCTCGGCAGAAGCTATGCGGGCAAGGGTGAAGGTGGCAGCAGATTTATTTCTGGTCGCGATTGATAGAGAAAATGGGAAGATGGCAGGATTTTTTAACGGAATAGCAACGAATGAAGAGAAGTTCCGGGATGAGTTTTTCACAGATGCGGGACTGCATGATCCGGATGGAAAGGTAGTTATGCTGCTTGGATTAGATGTATTGCCGGAGTATCGCGGACAGGGTTTAGCAAGGAAAATCGTATCAGAATATATCCGTAGAGAGAAGGTAAACAAAAGAAAGCTGCTGATTTTAACCTGCCTGGAAAATAAGATAAAAATGTATGAGGGCATGGGCTATGAGAATCATGGAACGGCGAACTCGACCTGGGGCGGCGAGGAATGGTATGAGATGGGATATCGGCTGTAAGCGGGGAATGTGAGATGCGGATTTTAGTAGATGCGGATGCGTGTCCGGTAACAAGAATTGTAGAAAAGATTGCAAGGCAGCAGGGACTGCCCTGCGTGCTGCTCTGTGATACCAATCATGTGTTGCAATCGGATTATTCGGAGATCAAAGTGATCGGAGCAGGAGCCGATGCCGTAGACTATGCATTGATCAATGTATGCAGGAAAGGCGATGTGGTAGTGACACAGGATTACGGAGTGGCAGCAATGGCACTCGGCAAAGGTGCATATGCGATTCACCAGAGCGGAAGATGGTACACCAATGAGAATATTGATCAGATGCTGATGGAACGGCATCTCGCCAAGAAGGCGCGAATGGGGAAAGGAAAGCACCATCTGAAAGGCCCGGCGAAGCGGACACCGGAGGATGATGCACGATTTGAAGCGTCGCTGCTACGGTTACTGGATCAGGTTGTGTCCTGATTCTTTCTTCCGGCGGATCAGAAACATGGCAAGAGAAGAACCGATGATGATCACATATCCGATGATACTTAAGAAAACAGGAACTTCCTGTAAAACAAGGATACCCATGAGCGAGGAAAAGACGATCTGCATATAATCGAAGATGGAGATGTCCTTGGCCGGAGCGTGAGTATAGGCAGCAGTGACAGAGAACTGACCGCCGGAGGCTGCAAGACCGGCAAGCAGGAGAAACAGGAGCTGCTGACCGCTCATCGGGGTAAAATCAAGGATTAAAAACGGCAGGGTGACAATGGTGGAGAACAGGGAAAAGGCGAATACGATTACCGGTCCTTTGACACCGTGTCCACCCAGCACCCGCACCATGGTATAGGCGATTCCGGCTCCGACACCGCCCAGAAGTCCGATCAGAGCGGGGAAGGTCACCATGGAATCAAATCCGGGACGGAGAATAAATAAGGTACCGATAAAGGCAGAGATTACACAGATTGCCTGATACGGTGCCACTTTTTCTTTTAAAATAAAGTAAGAGGCGATGATGGCGAAAAACGGTGACATCTTATTCAGCATATTGGCATCTGCGATGTGCAGATGGTCAATGGCATAAAAGTTGCAGATCAGACCGACTGTGCCGCAGAAGGCCCTCAGAAATAAGAAAATCCGGTCTCCCTTGGGAACCTTAACAGGAATCCGGTTCTTACATAAAATAAATCCGGCAAAAAAGAGTGCTACAATGTTCCGGAAGAAAGCCTTTTCCATCGAAGGCAGATCACCCGCCAGCTTTACAAAAAGACTCATCAACGCAAAGAAGAATGCGGCCATTAATATAAATAAAATTCCCTTGTTCCGTTCACTCATAGTCAGACACTCCTTATATTAAAACATAGAAATATTATAATTATTGATTGCGCATTTACCTTACACATTTCTGTGAGAAATGTCAAGAAAATGCAGATGCCTTGTGATAGAGAAAAGCCTGTGATAAAATAGATGGCATGACAAAAGAGATAGAAGGTCAAGGAGATAGAAACAACAGTAGGTAGTGGAGGAAGCGGAGAAAATTGGAACTGGCAAAGAAAAGAATCATAAGAATAACCGAACAAAGAATAACAGGGAAGAGGATGCTGGGGGTAATAGTTGCACTGACGTTAATGTTAGGATTGACTGCCTGCGGTAACAAGAGTGAGGATGCAGATGCAAGTACGGCTGAAACAATCACGACAGAGACTGTTACAACGGAAGCCGCGACGAAGGCAACAACAGAAGCCACAACAGAAGTGGTGACGGAAACTGAGGAGACAACAGAACCTACCGAGGGGAGCGAAGCAGCATCGGCGTCGGCAACCGAGAACGTGGGCGTAACCGGAAATGGACAGTTGATTGCAATCGATGCAGGACATCAGCAGTATGGCAACAGCGAGCAGGAACCGGTAGGTCCCGGAGCAACAGAAACCAAAGCAAAGGTAGCCGGAGGTACCAGAGGTGCAACCAGCGGGCTGGCAGAGTATGAACTGACGCTGCAGGTGGCACTGAAGCTGCAGGCAGAGCTGGAACGCAGGGGATATACGGTGCTTATGATCCGGACGACCAATGATGTGGATATCAGCAATGCGGAGCGGGCGCAGATGGCCAATGATGCAGGTGCAGCCGCATTGATCCGGATTCATGCAAATGGTTCCACAGATACATCGGTGAATGGCGCGATGACCATCTGCCAAACGGCATCAAATGTGTATAATGGCGGATTATATGAGCAGAGTAAAGCACTATCGACAGACGTGCTGGACGGACTGACCGCAGCGACCGGATGCAGACGGGAATATGTATGGGAGACTGACAGCATGAGCGGTATTAACTGGGCACAGGTGCCTGTGACAATCGTGGAAATGGGATATATGACGAATCCGGATGAAGATCTTAAGATGGCATCGGATGATTATCAGAACCGGATTGCAGCCGGGATTGCAAATGGAATCGATCAGTATTTTGCAACAGGGTATTAAAGCGAAACGGGTATTGCATCTTAGAACAACCAGGACGGAATGAGAGTAGTAAAGGAAAGGATTCTGGGAAAGCATTATGCATACAGAGACTACAGAGAATGATTATTTTGGAACAGAACGAATCGGGAAAATACTCCTGAAGGTGGCACCGCCGGTTATGCTGGCGATGCTGATTCAGGCATTATATAACATAGTTGACAGCTTCTTTGTCGGGAAATATTCGGAGGATGCATTGACTGCACTGACGGTTATCTATCCGTTGCAGCTGATCATCATAGCACTGGCGGTGGGTACCGGTGTCGGTGTGAATACTTATATGGCGAGGAAATATGCACAGGGCAAAGCAGAGGAGGCGGAGAAAGCAGCCGGAACCGGTATGGTGCTGGAGTTTGCAACGTGGATCGTACTGGCGATTGTGTCAGTGCTGATCATGCGGCCATATGTTATGATGTCCGCCACGTCGGAGCAGGTGATCACGGATGCAATCATATATGGAAACATTGTAAGCATCGGAAGTCTGGGAGCATTTCTTGAAGGAAACTGGACGAAGGTACATCAGTCTTATGGAAATATGAAACTGCCAATGGTGGCACAGATCGCCGGAGCAGTGACAAATATCGTTCTGGATCCGGTTTTAATTTTCGGTATCGGACCGTTCCCGCAGCTGGGTGTGGCAGGTGCCGCCTATGCGACCGTATGCGGACAGGTACTCGCTGCTGTTATTACGGGTGTGCGGGGCTTCCGGAAACCGCCGAAATTCCGGGAAATCTTATATTATGCAAAGAGAATTTACTTCTATGGATATTCATCCATTGTCATGCAGGGATTGTATACGGTGTATATTTTCGCACTGAATGTGATTCTGGCAAAATTCTCCGACTCAGCTGTTACAGTGCTTGGACTCTACTATAAGCTGCAGAGCTTTTTCTTCATTCCTCTTTTTGGACTGCAGACCTGTATTGTCCCAATCTTAAGCTTTAATTATGCAAGAGGTGCCTATGAACGTTGTAGGAAGGTCATGCGAAGTGCATTCCTGATATCGTTGGTATTTATGGTGTTGGGGATCATCGGATTTATCGGATTTCCGGAAATGCTGATCCGGATATTCTCGAAAAGCCCCGAAGTAATAGAGATTGGAAAACATGCATTCCCGATTATCGGTGCAAGCTTTGCACCGGCAGTATTTTCACTGACAATGCCGGTATTTTTTCAGGCAATCGGAGAAGGAGGCATAAGTCTGTTTCTGTCATTACAACGACAAATTGTATGCCTGGTGCCGATCTTCTGGTTATTCTCATTTCTGGGACTGAACTACACATGGTGTTCCTTCCCGGTATCGGAAGTGATCTCCAGTGGAATCGGACTGGCGCTATATGCACGAACGATAAAGAAATGGAAGGCAGCAGAGACAAATGGCGGCACAGCAGAATATAAGAGGTAACGGATAGATAATAAGAAATCGAAAAATCGAAAACGAGAAATGTAGAAGATAGAAAATGAAATCGACTTATCCTTATAGAGAATATGAAAAATATCCATGCTATAAGGAATAGGTCGATTTTTGGTTTAAATCGTCGGTGGACTATGGAAATAAAGGATAGAAAAAGAGAGAATATTGTGGTATGATAGAGAAAATGTGCGAGAGGTGGGGAGAAAGACGGATAAAATAGGGTCAAATGAAAAAACAAACGAAAGTTCGACATGCAAGGGAGGAAAATTGGACAGTAAAAGTGGTAAAAAGGAATAAGAATGGTTGCAAGGTGGTTGTAAGATAGAAAATATAAAAAAGAGACTTGATTATCAAGTCTCAATATCTACACCATGTAGAGTCTTACGACGGATTCGGATAAATCCTTATTTGCACTCGTCTTGTAAGTTCTTATTTAGAATAACAGAAAAGAAAAAGAAATGCAAGAGTAAAATTTTATTTTGAAAGGAGAATTTAAATGGCAGCATATTATTTGGGATTAGACATGGGAACATCTTCAGTTGGATGGGCAGTAACAAACGAACAGTATGAGCTGATTAAAAAGAAAGGAAAGGATTTATGGGGAATCCGGGAGTTTGATGAAGCACATACAGCAGTAGATCGGAGAATGATGAGAGTTAGTCGGAGAAGAAGACAGAGAGAACTGGCACGTATTGGACTCTTAAAAGAATACTTTCAGGATGCAATTGCAGAAGTTGATCCTAATTTTTACGCACGGCTGGAGAACAGTAAGTATCATTTGGAAGATAAAGATGTGAGTGTTAGAACATATAATGGTATTTTTGCGGACAAGGACTATACAGATAAAGAATATTTTGCAGAATATCCGACAATTTTTCATCTTAGAAAAGAGTTACTAGAGTCACAAGAACCACATGACGTACGATTGGTATATTTGGCATTAGTAAATATGTTTAAACATCGTGGACATTTTTTAAATGCTACTTTAAGTAGTGATAGTGAAAACAGAAGTATTAAAGATGTTTGGAATGAATTTGCTGAGCAAGTAAATGAATTATTGGGAATTTCTTTTTCAGATGAGATAGATTACATGGCATTACAGGAAATTATGTGTAGCACAGATATTTCCAGAAAGAAGAAAGCAGAGGAATTGGTACAATTACTCAAAATTGATAAGAAGGAAAAGCAAAAGATTGCTTTGTTGGAATGCGTAATAGGATTGAATGTGAGTATAAAGACAATATTTGGTGCATGCATATCAGATGACTTTGATCCTAAAATGAAGATTAGTTTTTCAGATGCAGGCTATGAAGAGAAGATAGTAGATATTCAAGAGGTACTTGGCGATGAAAACTTTGAATTAATTGCCGGTATGAAAGCACTATATGATGCTGCTATATTGAATCAGATCATGGGTGGAAATGCCTATTTATCAATAGCCAGAGTGCAGGAACTGTCTCTTATACACATCTCCGAGCCCAC
>ENA-UACB01000483-UACB01000483.1-human-gut-metagenome-genome-assembly--contig:-NODE-483-length-9935-cov-6.804352_pt1 | contig 9935 bp, 7 predicted proteins | sample MGYA00243873_ERZ654213 | MGnify/ENA primary metagenome ERZ654213 (study PRJEB26926, sample SAMN06165218) | human gut metagenome | biome: ENVO:00009003; feature: ENVO:2100002; material: ENVO:00002003...
CGAGATCATGCCTAGTCTCGTGGGCTCGGAGATGTGTATAAGAGACAGTATGAAGCTCTACCATGATATCCTGTCCGTAAACATCCTGCCCAAAATCTATGATATATGTCTCTGCACCAATTGGATTTTTGCCCTCTATAGTAGGCTTACATCCTATATTGGTCACACCAAGGTACCAGTTGTCCCTGACAAGAACCCTCGACATATACACTCCCTTTGGCGGAAGCAGCTTATCGTGCGGCACTGAAAGGTTGACTGTCGGAATGCCAATAGTCCTGCCTAGTGCTCTGCCATGCACTACTCTTCCTTTTATGAAAAAGGGATATCCCAGCAGTTCATTCGCCTTTTTAATATGTCCTGCCGCAATCTCCTCGCGGATATAGGTACTGCTTATATCCCTGTCTCCATCCTTTATCTTGTCCACCACAATAAGCTCGTATCCAAGCTCTCCTGCCATCGCAGAAAGCAGCCGATGGTCTCCTGCCCTGTTGTGCCCGAAACGGAAATCATCTCCGACAATGATACACTTGACATTAAGACTTTTAACTATCCATCTGACAAACGCATCCGCCTCCATCGTCATCACCTGTGGCACAAACGGACACTCTATCAGATAGTCAATACCTGATTTTTCAAACACATACTCTTTTTCATCGTTTGTGATTATAACCTTTGACTCAACGCCAAGTACCTCCGATTTGGGAGGAATGTCAAACGTAAATATGATGCGCTTGTAGCCATGCAGATTGCTCTGTTCAATTTGCTTTTCCATCAGAAATTCATGTCCTCTGTGAAGCCCGTCAAACTTTCCAAACGAGATGACGGACGGCTCCTTGACATGAAAATCCAGAGTTTTGCTTATATATTCCATAATATCTGTATACTATTCTATTCCATAAAAATCTTAACCGGCTTAAACTCACCGGTTTCATCAAGATACGAATACACCCCGACAAATATGCCCTCATGATTGTATACTCTGTATCTTATATCAGAGTCAGCACTGTGTTTTAAATAATCCGTAAGCACTGCCGGAATTTTATTTCCATTTCTGACAAGCTTATCGGCATCTGAAGCAGTATGCACTGCCGGCAGATTTTCGAATACTCCGTCAACAGGCATCACCATATCAAAGCAGCCTTCATCCACCTTTGACTGAATCTGTGAAAGTGTAAGTGCATGCTCTAAGTCAAAGCCTGCTACCCTTACTCTAAGCAGTGACTTCATGCAACCATGGCAGCCCAGCCTCTCTCCGATGTCATTGCACAGCGTCCTGATATATGTGCCCTTTGAACAGTGCACCGTCATCGTAACCTCAGGCAAATCAGTGCTTTCAACCTTGATATCAAACACCTCGATATCCCTGGCTTTTCTCTCTATAACCTTGCCCTCCCTGGCAAGCTCATAGAGCTTTTTCCCATTGACCTTTAAAGCCGAGTACATAGGCGGCACCTGCTTTTGCCTGCCAACAAACTGTGATATAACATCATACACCGCCTGCTCAGTCACATTGACCTTAGCCTGATTTAAGACCTGCCCTGTAATATCCTGTGTATCTGTCTCCTGTCCCAAAAGCAGCACAGCTTTATAGACCTTGTCCTTATCTGTCAAAAGGTCACACACTCTGGTTGCCTTTCCAAGGCAGACAGGAAGGACGCCTTGCGCATCAGGATCAAGTGTACCTGTATGACCAATCTTCTTCTGGTGGAATATGCCTCTAAGCTTTGCCACAACGTCAAAGCTTGTATAGCCCTTTTCCTTGTATACATTGATTATTCCATTAACCATCTGCCCAAGAATCTCTCCCTAAATATTATCCTTAATTGCCGTAAGGATGCGGTCTATTGCCACCTCAAGCGGTCCTTCAATCGTAAATCCAGCGGCCTTTACATGTCCACCGCCGCCAAATACCGACGCAACCTTTGCCACATCGTAATCACCGTTTACGCGCAGGCTGCCCTTGTAGGTACCACCCTCATTTTCGTAGAGAAATACAGCAACCTTTATATCCTTTGTCACGCGCAGCTGATTTACAATACCATCGAGATGCTTTGGAAGTACGTTGTACTTCTCCATCTCAACACGCGATACTGCAGACAATATAACATCACCATTCAGATACAAAGCAGCATTCAAAAGTGCCTGCCCCATAATCTTGTTCTGAGCAAATGTCTTTGTATAAAATGTATCATCGATTATCCTTGAATAATCAATGCCCATCTCCATCAGGGAGCCTGCTATATCCATAGTCTTTTTTGAAGTGCATGAATACTGGAACACGCCTGTATCATGCACCATGCCTGTGTAAATACACTCTGCTATCTGTATTGTGATACGCTCCTTCGGCAGAAGCTCGAACACCAGCTCACAGGTCGAGCTCGCATCCGGAAAGATGTAATTTGCGTCTGCAAAGGCCCCGTTTGTAACATGATGATCTATGCAAAGTGTCCTTTTTGCAGACTCAAAATACTTAGCTGCACTTCCCAGTCTGCCTGTGTCACTGCAGTCACATGCTATGAACAGATCGTATACTGTATCATCCGCATAGCTGCTGTCAATCTCATCTGCTCTTTGCATAAACTTAAAGATGTTTGGGCTTGGCTCTAAATAAAGCCTTGCCTTTATATCAGGATAATAATCCTTTATGTAGTTGTATACAGCAAGTGTTGAGCCGACACAGTCGCCGTCCGGTCTCACATGACCGGAAACGGCAACTGATTGTGCATCCTTTAAAATAGAATCAATCTCTGTCATAATCAATCCTCTTTGTTAATCCTCTTTGAGATTTTTTGTTACTTCATCAATCTTTTTAGACATCTCAACACCATACTCTATAGACTGGTCTATGATAAATGTAATGGCAGGTGTATTTCTTAAATTGATGTTCTTTGCGAGAGTTCTGCGTATATATCCCTCCGCTGACTTAAGTCCTGCAAGTGTATCAGCCTGTGATTTCTTGTCACCAAGCACACTGATATAAGCCTTTGCTGTCTTTAAATCAGGTGCCACCTCGACAGCAACAACACTTGTCATGGGATTGATACGCGGATCCTTTATCTCACCGCGTATGATATTTGACAGTTCACGCATTACCTCTTCGTTGATACGAATATTTTTTATGCTGTTCTTTCTCATATAATCCCGCTTTCTTTTTATATTAAACTGTAACTATCCGAATAGCTGCATTAATTCAAGATAACCAATATATGATTATCTCGGAACCTCTACCATCTTGTAAGCTTCAACTATATCGAATTCCTGAATATCATTAAATCCGTCAAATACAAGACCACACTCATAGCCTGTCTTGACCTCCTTGACGTCATCCTTGAATCTCTTGAGTGAAGCAAGGTCTCCCTCGAATATCTGCTCACCCTCTCTGCTAATTCTGACACGGCAGCCTCTCTCCATAAATCCGTCAAGCACATATGAACCTGCAATGTTTCCAACGCCTGAAGCCTTGAAAATCTGTCTGATTTCCGCATGTCCGATAACCTTCTCCTCAAATACAGGATCAAGCATACCCTTCATGGCAGCAGATACATCCTCGATTGCATTGTAGATGACCTTGTAAAGTCTGATATCTACGCCCTCACGGTCTGCTGTAGCCTTGGCAACAGGATCCGGTCTGACGTTAAAGCCAATGATGATTGCATTTGATGCTGATGCAAGGATAACATCTGACTCATTGATGGCACCAACGCCGCCATGGATGACCTTGACCACAACCTCCTCATTTGAAAGCTTGACAAGACTCTGCTTAACAGCTTCAACTGAACCCTGTACATCTGCCTTTACGATGATATCAAGCTCCTTCATATTACCGGACTGAATCTGTGAGAACAGATCATCAAGTGACATCTTTGCCTTTGTATCCTCGATGAGCTTATTCTTCTCCTCTGAAATATATGTGTCAGAGAATGCCTTTGCCTCCTTCTCTGAATCACATGCCACAAATGTCTCACCTGCTGATGGCACACTGTTGAGTCCAAGTATCTCTACAGGTGTAGAAGGCTTAGCCTCCTTTACTCTGCGGCCCTTGTCATCAATCATGGCTCTTACCTTACCATAGCTGCTTCCGCATGCGATAGGATCTCCGACATGGAGTGTTCCTTTTTGTACAAGCACTGTGGCAACCGCACCACGGCCCTTGTCAAGCTGCGCCTCGATTACGAGACCTCTTGCATTTCTATCAGGATTAGCCTTGAGCTCAAGAACCTCTGCTGTGAGAAGAATCATCTCAAGGAGATTGTCGATACCCTCCTTAGTATGTGCAGATACAGGACAGAATATTGTGCTTCCGCCCCAATCCTCCGGGATAAGCTCATACTCTGAGAGTTCCTGCTTAACCTTGTCGATATTGGCACTTGGCTTATCTATCTTGTTGACTGCAACGATAATCTCAACACCTGCTGCCTTTGCATGGTTTATTGCCTCAACAGTCTGCGGCATTACACCATCATCTGCAGCAACAACAAGGATTGCGATATCAGTAGAGTTTGCACCACGCATACGCATTGCTGTAAATGCCTCATGTCCCGGTGTATCAAGGAATGTGATGTTCTGGCCATTGATTGATACAACAGATGCACCGATGTGCTGTGTGATACCACCTGCCTCACGGTCTGTAACACGTGTCTGTCTGATGGCATCAAGCAGTGATGTCTTACCATGATCTACGTGACCCATTACGCAGACTACAGGTGGACGAGGAACCATCTTGCTCTCATCCTCTTCATCCTCCTTGAGAAGCTCTGCAATCACATCGACTTTCTCCTCTTCCTCACATATGAAATTGAACTCTAACGCAATCTCCTCAGCAGCTGCAAAATCAACCTCAGAGTTAACTGTTACCATCTCGCCCTTCATGAAAAGCTTCTTTACGATGGCTGAAGGCTGAACCTTCATCTTGTCAGCTAAGTCCCTTATTGTAATCTTCTCCGGAAGAGAAATTGTCTTAATCTCGTTCTCATCCTCTTTTGGCTGTGCCTTCGGCTGCTGTGGCTTTTTCTTACCGCCGTGCTTCTCGAGATTGATGTAATTCTCCTGCTTCTTTCCGAGCTTATCCTGCTTCTGGCTCTGATTGTGATTATGCTTATTCTTTCTATCGTTGCCTCTGTCGCGGCTCTCCTTTCCTCTTACATCATCAGGAGCTGCAACTGCAACTGTTTCTTTTCTGAAACGATTTCTGTCATCACCTCTGCTGCCTGTTCTATCGTTATTTCTGTCATTGCTCCTGCTTCTGTCATTGCTTCTGCTTCTGTCATTATTTCTGTCAAAGCTTCTGCCACCCTCTGCAGGACGTCTGGCGTCATTTCTGAAGCCTCGGTTATTGTCTCTATTATTGTCTCTGCTGTTATCTCGGTTATTGTTGTCGCGATTGTTTGTTCTTCTATCGCTGTTTCTGTCCGTATTTCTGCTTCTGTCGGCATTTCTGTCAGTGTTTCTGTTGTTGATTTTGTCGCCATTGTCCTGACGTCTGTCGCTTCTTCTATCAGCGTCAGCCTGACGTGCCGGACGCGAATTGGTTACCTTCATATCTGCATACGGATCCGCTGTACGCTCACTTATAGGGCGCATAGCTCTCTCTCCGACAGGTCTTGGCTTAATAATGCTGTGTTGCTCAGGACGTGATGACTGATTATCGCGTCTTCCATTGCCATTCCTGCGCTGCGAACTGTTATTTCCATTATTTCCGCTGCCGTTTCCACCATTTGTCTTCCTACCCTGCTTACTGTACTGGGCATTGAAAACAGCTGTGATACTTGCCTTTTTCTTTGGTCTGTCGGCTGCCTTAGCCTCATCCTTTTTAGGTTCTTCCTTCTTAGGTGCATCTTTTTTTGCTTCTGTTTTTGCGTACTTCTTTCGTACAATTTGCTGTGCCTCATCCTCAAGACCGCTCTGCACATTTTTGACAGCAAACTGTGTGCCGTTTAATGTGTCTATGACGTCCTGCGACTTTATATTTAATTCTTTTGCAAGTTCATGAACTCTCATTTTTGCCATATATCTATTTTCCTCCATTATTCAGTTTTATTCGACTGCAGCTTTTTTATCACTGCATTTGCAAGGTTTTCATCCGTTACTGCAAGGGAAGCGCGAAACTCTTTGCCTATTGCATTCCCTAACCCCACCTTGTCACTATAAAAATAAATCGGAACCTCATAGAAAGCAGTCATATCCGAAAAATGCTTCTTTGTGTTGTCTGATGAATCATCTGCAACTATCACTAAAAATGCCTTTCCTGTCTTTACAGCTTTCTCTGTAGAAAACTCTCCGCTAACCACATTGCCTGACTTTGCTGCTAAGCCCAGCATAGAAAGTACTCTATCTGTCAATTTGGTTCATCTCCTTTTCAAGCTCCTCATATACCTGTTCTGATACACTAACACCAAGGGAACGCTCAAGTGCCTTTGTCTTTTTAGCCTTTTTAAAGCATTCAAGACTCTTACATATATAAGCTCCCCTGCCGTTTTTCTTGCCGGTGTCATCGAGAATTATGTCGCCCTCCGCAGTCTTTACCACGCGAATAAGTGACTTCTTTTCCTTCATCTCCTGACAACCTACGCATTTGCGCATTGGAATCTTTTTATTTGCCATTACTGCTCATCACCACTATCTGCCGCATCATCTGTCTCATCGATATCAGAAGCATCTGCTTCTAAAGCTGCCGCATCATTTTCTGTACCTGCTGCTTTGTTCTCGTCAGCCTCTGTATCTAAAGCCTCTGTCTGTACATCTGCCTGTTCTGTATCAGCTAATCTCTCGTTCTCAGCAAGCTCATCATCCGAATAATCATAATCGTCATCATAATCATCCTCTTCATAGTCATTCTCATAATCCATGAAGTCCCCTGACTCTCTGGCCTGTGTCTCGCTCTTGATATCAATCTTGAAGCCTGTAAGTCTTGCTGCAAGTCTTGCATTCTGTCCTTCCTTACCGATTGCAAGCGAAAGCTGATAATCCGGAACAACAACCTTTGCTGATTTCTCATCTGCATCTGCGATAACAGAGATAACCTTTGCAGGGCTAAGTGCGTTCTGGATAAGTATTGCCGGATTCTCATCCCATGTGATGATATCTATTTTCTCACCACGAAGCTCATTTACGATAGCATTTACTCTGGCACCATTCATACCTACACATGCCCCTACAGGGTCTACGTTTGGATCATTTGACCATACTGCAATCTTTGTTCTGCTTCCGGCCTCACGTGAAATAGCCTTTATCTCAACTATGCCCTCTTTAACCTCTGTAACCTCTGACTCGAAAAGTCTCTTCACAAGCTCAGGATGTGTTCTTGAAACAAGAATCTTTGGTCCCTTTGATGTGGACTTAACCTCAAGGATATATACCTTGATACGCTCTGTAGGCTTGAATACCTCACCCTTTATCTGCTCACTCTCAGTCAGAAGTGCATCTGCCTTACCTAAATTGATGCTGACATTCTTTCCGATGTATCTTTGAACAACACCTGTCACAACATCCTTTTCCTTGCTGTTGTACTCGTCAAATATTACCTTTCTCTCCTCCTCGCGGATTTTCTGAAGGATAACATTCTTTGCGTTCTGTGTAGCGATACGTCCGAATTCCTTTGACTTAACCTCAACTCTCACGATATCTCCAAGCTGATAGTTACCGTTTACCTTGTGCGCATCTGCTAAGGAAATCTCCTCAACCGGATCCTCAACCGTATCTACAACCGTCTTCTCCTGGTAGCATGAGAAAGCACATGTCTCAGGATCTATTTCTACCTTTACATTGTCTGATTTACCAAAATGGTTCTTGCAGGCAGTCACAAGAGAGTTCTCAATTGCCTCAAGTAAAGTTTCTTTACTGATGTTTTTCTCCTGCTCTAATATATTTAACGCTTCTAATAACTCATTGCTCATTATTTTTTCCTCCTATTTGTGTTATCGTGCGCTTTAATTAAAAATCCAATGCCTGACGTATAAGCGCAATGTCACTCTTATTGAATGTAGTCTCATTGCCGTCTTCATCGGTTATTGTCACTGTATCTTTATCATAGGCTTTAAGCAGACCATAAAATTCCTTTGATTTGTTGATAGCCCTATATGTGCGAATCTCTATCTCCTTATTCATATTGCGCACATAGTCCTTTTCCTTCTTGAGAGGTCTTCCAAGCCCCGGCGAGCTGACCTCGAAGGTGTACGAATCAGGAATATAGTCCTCTCTGTCGAGAATCTCATTCATCTGCCTTGCAACCACTTCACAGTCATCAACAGTTATGCCACCCTCCTTATCGATATATGCTCTCAGGTAGTTCATGCCGCCTTCCTTAACATACTCGACATCAACAAGCTCAAAATTCATGCTGTCAAGAATTGGTTGTATAAAATTCTCCGTCTTTGCCTCATATACACTTGCCTTTGACATTTTATCACCTCTCTTTTTTATATTTGTAACTATTCAGAATTGTTCCAAGTGGTTCTGAATAGCTACCTGATGTTTATAAACGTGAATTGAGAGAGGACTTTTGCCCTCTCTCAATCTAGTCAACGTTGTTATCATAGGTATAATAGCACTATCAGAAAAAAAAATCAAGTTTTTTTAAAAAAGTACTTGCTTTTTTTGAAACTCCATGATAGTATAATACACGGTTCGTTGGTCAAGCGGTTAAGACGCCGCCCTCTCACGGCGGAAACACGGGTTCGATTCCCGTACGGACTGCTCACTGATATTTATTTAATTAAATACAGCCCAACCCGAAAGCATCGCATTTATGCGATGTTTTTTTATTGTTGTTGACACCGGACACACCCGGTGTCTATCCACGCTATGATAAATATTTCTGCCTTAAAGTAAAATTGCCTTGGAGCGTATTCTGTTTACTACAGAATGCTCCAAGGCATAAATAATTTAAGTATAAGCCTGATTAAAAATTAGTCATAATTAATCATCATATCCGTTAGGATTGTTCTTCTGCCATCTCCATGAGTCGGCACACATCTCCTTAATACCATACTGCGCTTCCCAGCCGAGCTCTCTCTTGGCCTTTGATGGGTCACAGTAGCATGTAGCAATATCGCCAGGTCTTCTAGGCTTTATTGTATAAGGAATCTTAACACCTGTTGCAGCCTCGAAATTCTTTACGATATCAAGCACGCTGTAGCCATGTCCTGTTCCAAGATTGTAGATGCAAAGACCTGCATTCTCCTCAATTTTCTTTAAAGCCTTGACATGTCCAACCGCAAGGTCAACTACATGGATGTAATCTCTCACACCTGTTCCGTCAGGAGTATCATAGTCATCTCCGAATACTCCAAGCTCTTTGAGCTTGCCTACTGCCACCTGTGTGATGTAAGGCATGAGGTTGTTTGGAATACCGTTTGGATTCTCACCCATTGTACCACTCTTATGAGCTCCGATTGGATTGAAGTAACGAAGAAGAATAACGTTCCACTCATTATCTGCCTTGTAGATATCCATAAGTATCTGTTCAAGCATAGACTTTGTCCAGCCATATGGGTTTGTACACTGTCCCTTTGGACACTCCTCTGTGATAGGAATCTGTGCAGGATCTCCGTATACTGTAGCTGATGAAGAGAAAATGATGCTCTTGCAGCCATTCTGTCTCATCACATCAACAAGTGTAAGTGTTCCTGCAATATTATTGTTATAGTACTCCCAAGGCTTTGCCACAGACTCTCCTACTGCTTTGAGTCCTGCAAAGTGAATACAGCTATCTATCTTTTCTTCCTTAAAAATCTTATTTAAGATGTCTCTGTCAAGGATATCTCCCTTATAGAACTTTACTTCTTTGCCTGTAAGAGCCTTAACTCTGTCAAGTGACTTCTCAGATGAATTTGAAAGATTGTCAAGTACTACAACATCGTAGCCTGCATCAAGAAGCTCCACACATGTGTGGCTTCCGATATATCCGGCTCCACCAGTAACTAAAATTGCCATAATAA
>ENA-UACB01000484-UACB01000484.1-human-gut-metagenome-genome-assembly--contig:-NODE-484-length-9927-cov-4.310069_pt1 | contig 9927 bp, 7 predicted proteins | sample MGYA00243873_ERZ654213 | MGnify/ENA primary metagenome ERZ654213 (study PRJEB26926, sample SAMN06165218) | human gut metagenome | biome: ENVO:00009003; feature: ENVO:2100002; material: ENVO:00002003...
TCACCAGCTCCAGAGCGTCCTGGTCCAGATAGCCCCGCAGATCGCCGCAGAAAATCGTGGTGGCCTTCTTGGCCAGCGGGCTGTCCACATACACCGGGAAGTCCTTGACGGACGTGACCAGATTTTTGTCCTTGATCTCGCGGATGAAATACAGCAGCTCCTGGGTGCGGCCCACGGCGAAGGAGGGGATGACCACGTTGCCGCCCTTGCCCAGCGTTTCGTCGATGATCTCCGCCAGCTGGCCGGTATAGCTCCACACCTCGGTGTGGTTGCGGTCGCCGTAGGTGGACTCGGTGAGCACATAGTCCGCACTGTCGAAGAACTGGGGATCGCGGATGATGGGCTGATCCACATTGCCGATATCGCCGGAGAACACCACGGTGCGCGTTTCATCACCCTCATGGCAGGTGAGCTTGATGCTGGCGCTGCCCAGCAGGTGGCCGGCATCGATGAACTGCGCCGTCACGCCCTCCACCACAGGAATGTCCTGGCCGTATTCGCAGGTCTGGATAAACTCCCGCACCCGCAGGGCATCGGCCACGGTGTAGATCGGCTCCACCTCCGGCCGTCCGGCGCGCTTGTTCTTGCGGTTCTGGTACTCCGCGTCCTGCTCCTGGATATGGGCGGAGTCCTGGAGCATAATGTCCAGCAGATCGGCGGTCAGGCGGGTGGTAATGATCTTACCCTGAAAGCCGTTTTTGATGAGCATGGGGATGCGGCCGGAGTGGTCGATATGGGCGTGGGTCACCAGCACCACATCAATGCTGCCGGGGTGAAAGGGCAGCGCGGTGTTGTCGATCTCGTCCCGGCCCTGCTGCAGGCCGCAGTCCACCAGGATATGCTTGCCGTTGACCTCCAGACAATGGCAGCTGCCGGTAACGCACCGGTCAGCGCCGTAAAAACGCAGCTTCATGGCGAAAACTCCTTCTCTTTGATAATACCGTCAGTATACCACACTTTTCCGCGCTGCACAACCGCAAAGCGGCACGACTGACCGATAACTGTTCACAGAAAATCTTTTTGCATTAGACAAAAGAGTGTGGTATACTCTACTGGTATAATTATGTACGATTATCTTTTTACTTAGAAAGGATACAGAATATATGGGACTGTTTACCAAGGTCTTCGGCACCTACAGCCAGCGGGAGCTGAAGAGCATCTACCCCATCGTGGACAAGATCACCGCCCTGGAGGACGAGTACAGGCAGCTGACCGACGCCGAGCTTCAGGCCAAGACCCCGGAGTTCAAGGAGCGTCTGGCCAACGGTGAGACGCTGGACGACATCCTGCCGGAGGCCTTTGCCGCCGTGCGGGAGGCCGCGGACCGCGTGCTGGGTATGCGCCCCTATCCCGTCCAGCTGGTGGGCGGCATCGTGCTGCACCAGGGCCGCATCGCCGAGATGAAGACCGGCGAGGGCAAAACGCTGGTGGCCACCCTGCCTGCCTATCTGAACGCGCTGACCGGTGAGGGCGTTCACATCGTCACCGTCAACGACTACCTGGCCAAGCGTGACTCCGAGTGGATGGGCAAGGTCCACCGCTTCATGGGCCTTACCGTGGGTCTGATCATCCACGACATGAAAAAGGAGGAACGCCAGAAGGCCTATCAGGCGGACATCACCTACGGTACCAATAACGAGATGGGCTTCGACTACCTGCGTGACAATATGGCCCTGTACGCCAACGAGCAGGTCCAGCGGGGCCACGCTTTCGCCATCGTGGACGAGGTGGACTCCATTCTGATCGATGAGGCCCGTACCCCCCTGATCATCTCCGGTATGGGCGAGAAGTCCACCCAGCTGTACGATATGGCCGAGATGTTCGCCGCCCGGCTGAAGAAATTTGTGGTGGTGGAGAGCGATGACAAAGAGGAGGAAGCCACCGACATCGACGCCGACTATGTGGTGGACGAGAAAGCCCGCAGCGTCACCCTCACTGCCCGGGGCGTGAAGAAGGCGGAGGAGTTCTTCCATCTGGACAACCTGTCCGACCCGGAAAACAGCACCATCGCCCACCACATCAACCAGGCCATCAAGGCCCACGGCATCATGAAGCGCGACGTGGACTATGTGGTCAAGGACGGCGAGGTGGTCATCGTAGACGAGTTCACCGGCCGCCTCATGTTCGGCCGCCGGTACTCCGAGGGTCTGCACCAGGCCATCGAGGCCAAGGAGCACCTGTCCGTCCAGCGCGAGAGCAAGACGCTTGCCACCATCACGTTCCAAAATTACTTCCGCCTCTACCGCAAGCTGTCCGGCATGACCGGTACGGCGCTGACGGAGGAGGAGGAATTCGCCACCATTTACGCGCTGGACATCATCGAGATCCCCACCAACCGCCCCATCGCCCGTATCGACAACGAGGACAGCGTGTACAAGACCGAGAACGGCAAGTACCGCGCCGTCATCCAGCAGGTAAAGGCGTGCCACGCCAAGGGCCAGCCGGTGCTGGTGGGCACCGTGTCCATCGAGAAGAACGAGCTGCTGGGCAAGATGCTGACCCGCGAGGGCATCAAGCATAACCTGCTGAACGCCAAAAACCATGAGCGCGAGGCTGAGATCGTGGCCCAGGCGGGCCAGTTCGGCGCCGTCACCGTGGCCACCAACATGGCCGGACGCGGTACCGATATCATGCTGGGCGGCAACGCCGAGTACATGGCCAAGAACGACCTCCGCAAGGCCGGCCTCACCGACGAGCTCATCGCCGAGGCCACCGGCTACGCCGAAACGGATAACCAGGAGATCCTGGACGCCCGGAAGCTGTTCGCCGAGAAGCTGGCCCAGCACAAGGCGGAGATCGCCGGCGAGGCCGACAAGGTCCGCGCCGCCGGCGGCCTGTTCATCATCGGCACCGAGCGCCATGACTCCCGCCGTATCGACAACCAGCTCCGCGGCCGTGCCGGCCGTCAGGGCGACCCCGGCGAGACCCGGTTCTACATCTCCCTGGAGGATGACCTGATGCGCCTGTTCGGCGGCGAGCGGGTCCAGGCTGCCATGGAGCGCATGAACATCGACGAGGATATGCCCATCGAGAGCAAGATGCTCACCCGCTCCATCCAGCAGGCCCAGACCACCGTGGAGTCCCGGAACTTCCAGGCCCGAAAGTCCGTGCTGGAATACGACGACGTGATGAACAAGCAGCGGGAGATCATCTACGGCCAGCGCCGCCAGGTGCTGGAGGGCATGGACGTGAAGGACGTCATCATGAACATGATGAACACCTCCATCACCCACCTGGTGCAGAATGCCTTCAGCGGCGTCCAGCATCTGGATATGACCTCCTGCCAGGAGCTTCTGCGGCAGGTGGAGGGCGTGTACTTCCCCAAGTACGCCGTGCGCTTCTCCCAGGAGCAGCTGGACGCCATGGACGCCCAGGCCGTTACCGACGCCTTCACCCAGGCCGCCGCCGGCTACTATCAGCAGAAGGAGGACGAATTTACCGCTCCCGTCATGCGGGAGGTGGAGCGCGTGGTCCTTCTGCGGGTGGTGGATGAATACTGGATGGAGCACATCGACGCCATGAGCGACCTGCGCCAGGGCATCCGCCTGCGGGCCTATGCCCAGACCGACCCCATCATCGCCTATAAGAAGGAATCCCTGGAGATGTTCGAGGAGATGATCGCCGCCATCCAGGACGAGACGGTCCGGCGGCTGTATTCCGTGCGGCTGAAGAAGAACGAGGAGGTCAAGCGGGAGCGGGTGGCCAACGCCACCTCCGAAAGCGTGGGCGGCGACGGCACCGTGAAAAAACAGCCCCGGAAGGTCAAGAAGATCGGCCGCAACGAGCCCTGCCCCTGCGGCTCCGGCAAGAAGTATAAGAACTGCTGCGGCAGAAACGCGTGACGGAGGGTTTGCCCATGTCCTTTCTGGCCCATGAGGAAAACGGCCTGCTTATCAAGACCAGCACCGTCCTGTCCGGCGTGCGCCACGGGTTCTCCACCCGCATCGGCGGCGTCAGCCCCGCCCCCTGGGACTCCCTGAACCTGGGTGTGGGCCGGGGGGACGACATGGACCGGGTCCGGGAAAATTACCGCCGGTTCTGCGCCGCCCTGGGGGTGGATGAGCACCGGGCGGTGCTGAGCAAGCAGGTCCATGAGGACAACGTCCGCCATGTGACGGCGGAGGACTGCGGCAAGGGCCTGTTCCGGGACCGGGACTATACCAGCGTGGACGCCATGGTCACGGACACCCCGGGGATCCCCCTGGTGGTGTTCTCCGCCGACTGCGGCATCATCCTGCTCCACGACCCGGTGCACGGGGCCGTGGGCGCGGCCCATGCCGGCTGGCGGGGCGCCGCCGGCGGCATCGTATACAAAACCGTCCGCCGGATGCAGGAGCTGTTCGGCACGGACCCAGGGGACCTGCGGGCCGCCATCGGGGCGGCCATCGGCCCCTGCTGTTTTGAAACGGACGCAGACGTGCCCCAGGCTCTGGAGGCCGCCCTGGGGCCGGAGGCGGAGCCGTATATCACCCGCCGGGGGCCTAAGTGGCACGTGGACCTGAAGGGCGTCAACGCCCGGTGGCTGGAAAAGGCCGGGGTGCGGCAAATCGACGTGTCCCCGGACTGCACCGCCTGCCATCCGGAGCTGTACTGGTCCCACCGGCGGATGGGCCAGGCCCGGGGCGCTCAGATCGCCATGATCTGCCTGTGAAATCGAGGTATCCCATGAAAAAGCGCATATTCGCGGCGCTTCTGGCCCTGTGCCTGACGGCGCTGACCGGGTGCGACTGGTCGACGGCTGACCCGGAAGACATTTTCGGCACCCTGACGGACTATTACAACGTGGAGCAGAAGAAGCAGGACGTGAAGCTCACCTCCTTCGCCCTGCCCTATCTCAAGGGGGAGACGGCGGACCCCATCACCTGCCCCGACGGGGCCATGCAGACCCTGGGGGCCCTGGTGTATGAGGGGCTGTTCGCCCTGGACGGGCAATTTGAGGCCCAGCCCGCCCTGGCGGAGTCCTATACCTATGACGCCGCCCGGTATACCTACACCATCACCCTGCGCAGCGGCGTCACCTTCAGCGACGGCAGTGCCGTTACCGCCCAGGACGTGGCGAACAGTCTGCGCCGGGCCCAGTCCTCCGCCCGCTACAGCGGGCGGCTGGCGGAGGTGTCGGACATCCGGGCCAGCGGCGGGGCGGTGCGCATCACCCTCACCGGCGACAACCGGAGCTTCGTCTCCCGGCTGGACATCCCCATTGTGAAGTCCGGCACCGAGAGCAGTACCTTCCCCACCGGCACCGGGCCCTACGCCTACAGCGGCGAGGGCGGCGCCCACCTGGCCAAAAACGCCTCCTGGTGGCAGGGGAAGTCCCTGCCCCTGGAGCGCATCGAGCTGACCGCCTGCAAGGATACGGACTCCGTGTCCTACGCCTTCTATGCCCGGGAAGTCCAGCTTCTGTTCTGCGACCTGACCGGGGCGGACGACTCCAGCGTATACGGAAGCGGCGACTATACCGACGCCGCCACCACCATTATGCAGTATCTGTGCCTGAACACCCGCCGGGCCCCCTTTGACGACCCCGCCGTCCGCCGGGCCGTGACCCTGGGCGTGGACCGGGCCAGCTGTGTCAGCGCCTATCTGCTGGGCCACGGTCTGGCGGCCCAGTTCCCGGTGTCTCCGGCCAGCGGCCTGTATCCCAAGGACCTGGAGACCGCCTATTCCCAGGATGGCTATGCCTCCGCCCTGGAGGCGGCGGGGCTGAACACCGGCAAGACCCGGAGCCTGACCCTGCTGGTGAACCAGGAGAGCAGCTTCCGGGTGTCCACCGCCCAGACCATCGCGGCGGGGCTGTCCCGGTACGATCTGCAGGTCACCGTGCGCTCACTGCCCTATGACGAGTATGTCCAGGCCCTGGAGCAGGGGGACTTCGACCTGTGCCTGTGCCAGGTGAAGCTCACCGCCGACTGGGACCTGCGCCCCCTTCTGCAAAGCTATGCCGCCATGAACTACGGCGGCTTCACAGACCCCGAGACGGACGCCCTGCTGGCGGCCCTGTGCGCCGCCGAGGCCGGGGAGCGGTCCGCCGCCATGACGGCCCTGTGCGAAAAGCTCCTGGACCAGGCCCCCATGGTGCCGGTGTGCTTCAAGAGCTATTCCGTGCTCCTGCCCGCCGGTGCGGCGTCCTCCCCCATCACCCCCACCGCCTCCAACCCGTTTTACGGCATTTCCGATTGGAAGCTCAATATGAAATAAGCCCCCGAAAGAAGGAACACCTATGAAACAAACCCGCAATCTGGAGGACCTGCTCCGGCAGTACGATCTGCTGGCGGCCCCGGCGGCCCGGGACGCCGCCGTCACCGGTATCTGCAACGATTCCCGTCAGGCCCGGGACGGCGACCTCTTTATCTGCAAGGGCTACGGCTTCAAGCCGGAGTATCTGGCCATGGCCCGGCGGCAGGGAGCCGTCTGCGCCCTGGCGGAGACGGACTTTCCCGGGGTGGACATCCCCTGCATCCGGGTCACCGACGTCCGCAAGGCCCAGAGCCTGGCGGCCCGGTGGTTTTACGACAATCCCTCCGACGGCCTGACCCTTATCGGCGTCACCGGCACCAAGGGGAAAACCACCACCTCCTATATGATCCAGGCCGTCACCAACGCCCTGGCGGGCCGGACCATGGGCCTCAGCTCCTCCGCCGGACGCTACTGCGGAGGCCCGGACGTGGACACCCATCTGACCACGCCGGAGTCCCTGGACCTGCAGTGGCTGTTTGCCCAGGCCCGGGATCACGGCCTGCCGTATATGACCGCCGAGGTATCCAGCCAGGCGTATCAGGTGGAGCGGGTCTATGGCGAGCACTTCGACATCGGGGTGTTCCTGAACTTCAGCGAGGACCACATCTCCCCCAAGGAGCACGCCTCCATGGAGGAGTATCTGCAATGCAAGCTCCAACTGCTGGAAAACAGCGGCCGGGCCGTGATCTGCCGGGAGACGGCCCAGTTTGACCGGGTATATGACACCGCCCGGCGGTGCTGCCGGGAGGCCATGCTGGTGGGCATGGACCGGGACGACTGCGATCTGACCGTCCGGCAGGTGGAGAAGCTGACCCACGGCTTCCGCTTTTTCGTCCAGGAGCGGGGCAGTGAGGCCCTGCACCCCTATCACCTGGCCATGGACGGGGATTTCAACATCGAAAACGCCCTGGCCGCCATCGGCGTGGGGCGTATGCTGGGGGCGGAACATGAGCAGATGGCCGCGGCCCTGGACGCTCTGGAGGTCCCCGGCCGCATGAACCGGTACGAGGGCGGCGGCGTCCACGTGCTGGTGGACTGCATGCACAACCGGGCCAGCTCCCAGGCCCTGCTGACGGACCTGAAGCGGGACTATCCCGGTGCGCCCATCACCGTGGTCACCGGCATCGCCGGGGGCCGCTCCCCCCAGCGGATCCAGGGCATGGGCGAGATGTGCGGCAAATACGCCGACCGGATCTTCTTCACCACCGATAACCCGGATTTCGACGATCCCGCCGACATCGCGGGCCGTCTGGCCCACGCCGCCGCCCAGGGCGGCCCCGCCCGGGTCACCATCCAGTTAGACCGCACCCGGGCGGTGGAGCAGGCCATTCTGGAGGCCCCGGAGGGGGCGGTGATCGTCCTGGCCGGAAAGGGCAACGACGCCATCCAGCGGGTCCGGGGCGGATACGTCCACTATGACTCCGACCCGGTGGTGGCCCAACGCGCCCTGGCCCTGCGGGAAAAGCAGCGGACATGACCCAGTATTAAGATAGGCTCTCTCAGTCACCTTCGGTGACAGCTCTCCCGGAGGGAGAGCCAAGTAGGGGCCGACGTCCCCGGTGGCCCGGGGCGCAAAAAGGCGGAGCACATGGGCCCCGCCCTACGGGTGTTCTATCGACAGGCGCTTCGTAGGGCCCGCTGCCCTCAGCGGGCCGGGTCAGCCCATTCAGCCTGTCAAAACGTTCGTGTCCTGGTATAGCAGAAGGAGAAATCCATCCTGGGTCCCGTCCGGATTCAGCAGCCGCAGCTCCACATACTGAAGGTTGTCGTACCAGTCGGCGGACAGGTCAAAATGCAGGGTCCAGTACCGTTCCTGGCAGCTGCCCTTGAAGGGCGGCAGGGTCAGCTCCTGGCCATCCTCGTCCACGCAGTAAAGCTGGAGGTCGTCCAGCAGCACGTCCCCGGGGTCCCGGTGGATCTCCAGCTCCACCTGGAGGACGCCGTCCTCATAGGACGCGCCCAACAGGCCCACCCGGCCTCCCTGCCAGGTATCCCAGTCCAGCCATTCCTGGGCCACCGCCGGTTCCTGGGTGGCAGGGGTGACCGGGTCGACGGGATAATCCGGCTGGCGGGCCTGACAGCTGGAGACGATGGAGCTGACCAGGGACAGGATGATCAGCCCCGCCACCAGCACTCCCACCAGGCTCACCTGACGGGCCGGGCCGCTGAGGTTATTCAGCTTCTCCCGGACCTGGCGGGCCTGGTCCTCGAAGCAGACCTTCTTCTGGTGGTTCTCCTTCCGCTCGTAGCAGACCTTGTCCCCATTGGGCACCGGGCGGCGGGAGGAGCCGTCCAGATGGTGGACGGTGCCGTCGGCATACACCTGCTCCCGCCGGGGCGGGCGGTTATAGGCCCCGCACTCCGGGCAGCAGCCGTTTTTCTCGTAGTTATAGCTCTTTCCGCAGGCCTTGCAGTGTATCGTTGCCATGGCGTGTCCTCCTTTATATCACATCCGCTGAAAATCCAGATACCGAGTCCCCTGGAAGGTCAGGCGGCCCCGGTCCCCCTCCACCAGCATACCGTAATCCTGGCCGTTCATCTGCAGCTCCATGCGGTCGCCGCTTTCCACCTGGAAGGTGGCGAAATACCGGGTGGAGGTGGTGGTGTGCATCTCACCGCCGCTGCGGTGGGAGGAGAAGCTCTGGCGCTTGGCCACCACTGTGGCCTCCACCGTCAGCCGGGGGGAATGGTTGTTCCTGTTCCGCTGGGACAGCTCCCGGACGAACGTCACCAGGATCATGCCCAGGATCGCCACAAAGGCCACGATGAAAAGCAGGAAGAAGATGGAAATGAATCCGTCGCCGGAGAAAAAGCTGTCGAACATGGCGCGTGCCTCCTTTTTTCGGGGGATGCCCCGTCTGTATGGTCCCATTGTACGCCCCGCCGGGGATAAAATCCACCAACCTCAGGTTGCGCCGGGGCATTTCCCCGGGAAACGGCAGGAAACCTCAGGTTGCGGCGGGATTTTTATCCAGTATAGCATACGCGCCGGACCTTTGGCAAGCCAAAGGTCCGGCGCGGGGGTTATTCTTGGGATTCCTGTGGTATCAGAAGGTCCCGCAGGGTCACGCTGTCCAGATAGTCGCCGATGAGCTGGCCCAGGCGGTTCCACACCGGCAGGGTCCGGCAGCGGGCCGCCCGGTCACAGGGGTGGGCCCCCTCCTCCAGGCAGGCCACCGGGGCCAGGGAGCCCTCCGTCAGGCGGAGAATCTCCCCCAGGGGGTACTCCTCCGGCCTGCGGGTCAGGCGATAGCCGCCGCCCTTGCCGGTGACGCCGTCCACCAGTCCCGCCCGGCTCAGCAGGGTCATGATCTGGCCGGCGTATTTGTCGGAGATCTCCTGACGCCGGGCCACGTCCCGCATGGAGACGTAGCCGTCGCCGCCGTGCTCCGCCAGGTCCACCATCACCCGCAGGGCATAGCGGCCCTTGCTGGAAATGACCATGTTACACCATCCGGCAGCTTTCGCAGGAGCCGCAGTCCTCCGGGAACTTGCTGTGGTCATACTCGATGCCGCGGCGGTCATAGTAGTCCTTGATGGCGGACTTGATGGACTCCTCCGCCAGCACGGAGCAGTGGAGCTTGTGGGCGGGCAGACCGCCCAGGGCGTCCACCACCTGGCGGTTGGTAACGGCCAAGGCCTCGTCGATGGTCTTGCCCTTGATCATCTCGGTGGCCATGGAGGACGAGG
>ENA-UACB01000485-UACB01000485.1-human-gut-metagenome-genome-assembly--contig:-NODE-485-length-9924-cov-3.051778_pt1 | contig 9924 bp, 9 predicted proteins | sample MGYA00243873_ERZ654213 | MGnify/ENA primary metagenome ERZ654213 (study PRJEB26926, sample SAMN06165218) | human gut metagenome | biome: ENVO:00009003; feature: ENVO:2100002; material: ENVO:00002003...
GTGTTTGGCATGATCGTCGGTGCAGCGTTTGCACACAACTTTGGTCTTGCCGGTAATGCAGACTCCGTGAATGAGGCTGGCGAATACGTCGTCGGCGGTATCTCTACAAAGGGCAAGGTCGCTGTAATCCTCGGCATCGTGATCGTTCTGGTCGTGTCTTATGTAAACAGCATAAAGAAACAGGAGGCGCAGAAAAATGGTTGATGCAAGAGGCTATCTCTGCCCCATGCCCGTCGTGATGGTGCAGAACGCGATCAAGAAGGACAATCCCGCTGCATTGGAAGTTCTCGTCGACAACGAAACTGCCGTTGAAAACATCAAGCGCTTTGCCGCGCTGCAGGCCGCCTTCCCGGAGGTGGAGTTCTTTGCCATCGGCGATGACACGGAGCAGATCCGCAAGCTGGGCCAGACCTGCAAGGCCAATGTGCTGATGGATGTGGACATGGGCCAGCACCGCACCGGTGTGCCGCTGGATAAAGTGGAAGCGATGTACCGGGAGTGGAACACCCTGCCCGGCATCGTCATGCGCGGCATGCACTGCTACGACGGCCACCGCCACGAGAGCAGCGTGCAGGAGCGCGAGGTGGCTACCGCCCCTGTGGACAAGCAGATCGAGGAGATCAAGGCCCGCCTGAAGGCGGACGGCATCTGCTGCGAGATCCTGATCATGGGCGGCACCCCGTCCTTCCCGGTGCACGCCGAGATGACCGGAGAGTTTTTGAGCCCCGGCACCTGCGTGATCCAGGACGCTGGGTACCGCAAGGCTTACCCGGATCTGCAGTTCACCCCGGCTGCTGCCCTGCTCACCCGCGTGGTGAGCCGCCCCAGCCGCGACACCTTCACACTGGATCTGGGCTGCAAGGCCGTGGCCACCGATCCCCAGCCGGAGCGCGCGGAGATCGTGGGCATGGAGTATGCCCGCACCGTGATCCAGAACGAGGAGCACTGGGTGGTGCGTGTGCCGGAAGAGCACATCGCCGACATCCCGCCCATCGGGACCGAGCTGTTTGCCATCCCGACTCACGTCTGCCCCACCAGTGCCCTGTACCCGGCGGTCCCGGTGGTGGAAAACGGCAAGGTCACAGGCTGGTGGAAGGTCGCTGCGCGTGACCGCCGCCTGACCCTGTGAGAGAGTATCTGAGAGTTTTATAAGGAGTTGAATATGATTCTGAAAAGTCAGCAGGTCCGTTCCCTGTCCCCTGAGATGGACCCTCTGCGCATGGGCATGGGCTGGACGGTCGATGACCTGAGCAAGCCCCAGATCATGGTGGAGAGCACCTACGGCAACAGCCATCCGGGCTCCGGCCACCTGAATATCTTTGTGGAAGAGGCTGTCCGCGGCGTGAACGACCACGGCGGCAAGGCTGCCCGGTATTTTGCCACCGATATGTGCGACGGCATGGCCCAGGGCCATGACGGCATCAACTACTCGCTGGCCCACCGCGAAGCCATCACCAACCTGGTGGAAGCACAGGCCAACGCCACCACCTTTGACGGCGGTGTGTTCATTTCCAGCTGCGACAAGGCCATGCCCGCCATGCTCATGAGCATCGGCCGCATGAAGGACATGATGGCAGCCATCGTGGTCACCGGCGGCGTCATGGAGGCACACGACCTGCCCGCCAAGTACACCGAGAACGACCCCGGCTGTGCCATCAACGAGCTGCTCACCCTGGAGCAGATCGGCAAGTTCAGCGCACAGTACGAGCGCGGCGAGATCCCGGCCGAGCAGCTGACCTACTACAAGCAGCACGCCTGCCCCAGCTGCGGCGCCTGTTCCTTTATGGGCACTGCCTCCACCATGCAGGTCATGGCCGAGGCTCTGGGCCTGATGCTGCCCGGCACCGCTTTGATGCCGGCCACTGCCCCCGAGCTGAAGCAGGCTGCCTACGACGCCGGTGCACAGCTGATGAAGCTGGTGGAAGCCGGTGTCACCGCAGGCGATATCGTGGATATGCGCAGCTTTGAGAACGCCATCATGGTCCATGCGGCCATTTCCGGCTCCACCAATGCCCTGATGCACATCCCCGCCATTGCCCACGAGTTCGGCTTCGAGATCGACGCCGACACCTTTGACCGGATGCACCGCGGCGCACACTACCTGCTGAACATCCGTCCCGCAGGCGACTGGCCCGCACAGTATTTCTACTATGCAGGCGGCGTGCCCCGCGTGATGGAAGAGATCAAGTCCATGCTGCATCTGGACGTGATGACCGTCACCGGCAAGACGCTGGGCGAAAACTTGGAAGAGCTGAAGAAGAACGGCTTCTACGAGCACTGCGATGCCCTGCTGGCCGAGAAGAGCAAGAAGATCGGCCGCGAGATCAAGCGCACCGACATCATCCGCAGCTTCGACGAGCCCATCGGCACCAACGGTTCCATCGCCATCCTGCGCGGCAACCTGGCCCCGGAAGGCTGTGTCATCAAGCACACCGCCTGCCCCAAGGCCATGTTCAAGGCGACCCTGACCGCCCGCCCCTTCGACTGTGAGGAGGACGCCATCGACGCCATCCTCCACGGCCGCATCCACCCGGGCGATGCCGTGTTCATCCGCTACGAAGGCCCCCGCGGCAGCGGTATGCCGGAGATGTTCTACACCGGCGAGGCCATCTGCTCCGACCCGACCCTGGCCTCCAGCGTGGCCCTCATTACCGACGGCCGCTTCTCTGGTGCCAGCCGTGGCCCGGTCATCGGTCATGTCAGCCCTGAAGCCGCCGCAGGCGGCCCCATCGCACTGGTGGAAGAGGGCGATATCATTGAACTGGACGTGGAGGCCCGCCGCCTGGAGATCACCGGTGTGAAGGGCGAGCACAAGACCCCCGAAGAAATGGACGCCATTCTGGCAGAACGCAAAGCAAACTGGAAAGGTTTTACAAGCAAATACACCCATGGCCTGCTGAAGCTGTATAGCCAGCACGCAGTCAGTGCCATGAAGGGTGCTTACATGGAGTAAGGAGTGTAAAAACTATGGCAGAAGCAAGAAGTTTGGCCGATATCAAACTGGATAACGCCTATAAGTTCGGCGCTGGCCGTTACCTGCAGGAAGCAGGGGCTCTGAACCTGCTGGGCGGCGAGGTGGCACGTCTGGGCAAAAAGGCCCTGGTCATTGCCGGCCCCCGCGCCTGGGCAGCCACCGAAGGCAAGGCAGAAAAGAGCCTGAAGGATGCCGGTGTGGAGTTTGAACTCTCCCTGTACCCGGATCAGAACACCTACGAGCGCGCCAAGGAGCACGCCCTGCAGGCCCTGACCACTGGCTGCCAGGTCATCGTGGGCGTGGGCGGCGGCCGTATCATGGATCAGGCCAAGGCCACTGCACACTTTGCAGGCGACCTGCCCATCGTGGAGGTGCCTACCTCCATTGCCACCTGCGCGGCATTTGCCCCGCTGAGCGTCATGTACACCGCCGAGGGTGCCTCCCTGGGCAGCCTGCGCTACGACCACGAGGTCAACGCCATCGTCATGGATATGGACGTCATCTGCAAGGAGCCCCCGCGCTACGCAGCCAGCGGCATCATGGACGGCATGGCCAAGATGATCGAGATCCAGAACGGCCGCAGCGAGATCCTGCTGGACGATGTGAGCATCGGTCTGTTCACCGCTTACACCATCGCAGAGATGGCTTACCATGTTTACGAGAAGGAGGCCCATCAGGCCTGCCATGACATTGCCGAGGGCAAGCTGACCAAGGCCGTGGAGGATATCGCCTACCTGAACGTTGCCGTGGCTGGCATCGTCAGCGGCGTGAGCAAGGGCTTTGGCCAGACCGCTCTGGGCCACGAGACCTACGAGCTGGTGCGCACCCACTTCACCCAGGAGGCAAAGCCCTACCTGCACGGTGAGATCGTGGCCATCGGCGATTGCCTGCAGCTGGCCTTCAACGGCCATCCGGAGCAGGTGGCACCCTTCCGTGATTTCATGCGCAGCATGAACATGCCCCTGACCCTGGAGGACATCGGCATCGACCCGAACTCCCCCAAGATGGAGAACCTGTTCCAGGATCTGTTCCACAGCCCCTTCATGGAGCCCACCGCAGAAAATGAGGCACGCCTGCGCAAGGCCATGCACTATCTGTCTGCAGACTGATCCCCGCAGCATTCCCTGAACCGCAATGACAGCGCCCCCTGAACCGTCTCGGACGGCGCAGGGGGCGCTGTTTTGTCTTTTTGGCACAAAGAAGCCCAAAAATCTTCTTTTTCTTTTGTGATTTTTCAGCTATACTAGAGGTGCAGGAATTCCAATGGGCACGGCCCATGATAAGAAGAAGGTGAGGAGGTCCGTATGAAAATGCAGGAAGGCTTTTTGTGGGGAGGTGCAACCGCTGCCAACCAGTGTGAAGGCTCCGCTTCGGCGGGGCCCTTTGCGTTCTGCCCGGCGGATTTTGGACGAATCGGCTGAAAAACAGCAAAATTCGGTCAGAATGCGCTAGAATGCTGGACAGCATCCTGTGAATTGTGGTAGAATTGCAATAGAATGCGTGGAAGCGCAAAACCGATGCTGCGCGGTGAACGCAGCAAAGATGAAAGATGAAAGAGGTCGTTTGTGATGAAGATCATTCGTGCAAAGGATTACGCAGACATGTCCCGCAAGGCGGCAAACATTATTTCCGCACAGGTCATCATGAAGCCCAATTGCGTGCTGGGTCTGGCCACCGGCGGCACCCCGGTGGGGGCCTACCAGCAGCTGGTGGAGTGGTACAACAAGGGCGACATTGATTTCTCGGAGGTCACCACCGTGAACTTGGACGAGTACCGCGGCCTGCCCAAGGACCACCCGGAAAGCTACTGGAGCTTCATGCACCGCAACCTGTTCGATCATGTGAACATCGACCCGGCGCACATCCACCTGCCGGATGGCACCAACCCCGATGCAGACGATGCCTGCGCCCAGTACAACCAGATCATCCACAGCGTGGGCGGCATCGACCTGCAGCTGCTGGGCATCGGCCACGACGGCCACATCGGCTTCAACGAGCCAGGCGAGGCCTTTGAGCTGGAGACCCACTGTGTGGACCTGACCCAGGAGACCATCGAGGCCAACAAGCGCTTCTTTGACGGCAACGTAGACCTGGTGCCCAAGCAGGCCTACACCATGGGCATCAAGACCATCATGCAGGCCCGCAAGGTGCTGGTGGTGGCCAACGGTCTGGCCAAGGCCAAGGCGGTCAAGGCGGTCGTCTCCGGCCCTGTGACCCCCGAGTGCCCGGGCTCCATCCTGCAGATGCACCCCGACTGCATCCTCGTGGCCGATGAGGAGGCTCTGAGCCTGTTATGATCATTCAAAATGCGCTGGTCTATACTCCCCGCCACACGTTTGAAAAGGGGAGCATCGTCATCCGGGAGGGCCGCATTGTGCCCTTTGCTGCCCCCGAGGAGGGCGAGGAAGTTCTGGACGCACAGGGCCTCTATGCCCTGCCGGGCCTCGTGGATATCCACTTCCACGGTGCCATGGGCAAGGATTTCTGTGACGGCAAGGAAGAAGCCATCCAGACGCTGGCGGATTTTGAGGCCAGCAAGGGCGTGCTGGCTATCTGCCCCGCCACCATGACATTCTCCGAAGAGATCCTGAACGGCGTCATGGATGCCGCGGCCGCTCACAAAAACGGCAAGGGCGCTGATCTTGTTGGCATCAACATGGAGGGCCCGTTCATCAGCCCCCACAAGGTGGGCGCGCAGAACCCGGAGTACCTCCACAAGGCCGATGTGGAGATGTTCCGCCGCCTGCAGAAGCGGGCGAACGGTCTCATCAAGCTGGTGGACATTGCCCCGGAGGAGCCGGGCGCGCTGGAGTTCATCAAAGAGTGCCATGGGGAGGTCCGCGTCTCGCTGGCCCACACCTGCACCGACTACGACACTGCCGTGCAGGCCTTTGAGGCCGGTGCCACCCACATGACCCACCTGTACAACGCCATGCCCGGCATCACCCACCGTGCCCCCGGCCCCATCATTGCGGCACTGGAGCACGGCGCAGAGGTGGAGCTCATCACCGACAACGTGCACATCCACCCGGCCATGGTGCGGTTCACCTTCAACACTTTCGGGGCCGACCATGTGTGCCTGATCGCCGACAGCATGATGGCCTGCGGCCTGCCCGACGGCCAGTACAGCCTGGGCGGTCAGGCGGTCACGGTCAGCGGCCCCCGCGCCACCCTGACCGAGCACCCCGGCACCATTGCGGGCAGTGCCACCTGCCTGTACGACTGCATGAAGCGTGCCGTGCTGGAGATGAACGTGCCGCTGGAGAGCGCCGTGCGCGCCGCCAGCGAGAACCCGGCCCGGAGCATCGGCGTGGACAACGATTACGGCAGCCTGGCCGCCGGCCGTTACGGCAACGTGATCCTGGCCGACAAGGAACTGAACATCAAGGCCGTGATCCAGAAAGGGACCCGCATCGTATGAACAAGACCTTTACCTGGCGGTTGCTGACCCCCGGCGAGCTGACCGACGTGTATCTGCAGGAAATGCGCCGCGACTTTCCCGCCGGGGAGCTCAAGCCGCTGAGTATGATCCTGACCAGCGAGGCCGAGGGCCTTGCCCACACCTGGGGCGTGTTTGACGGGGAGACGCTGGCCGCCTACCTGCTCATGGTGCGCCCGGAGGGCAGTGCCATCAGCCAGCTGGACTATTTTGCCGTGGTGCCCGCCTACCGCGCGGGCGGCCTTGGCGCAAAGCTGCTGGCAGCCCTGCCGGAGTACGAAGCCGGGGCACAGGCCATCATCATTGAGGCCGAAATGCCCGAAAAGGCTGAGGACGAGGCCATGGCCGTGCGCCGCCTGGGCTTTTACGCCCGGTGCGGTGCCCGCGACACCGGCTACTATGAGCACCTGTTTGACGCATGGTTCCGCATCCTGGTGCTGCCCTGCCCCGGTGCGCCGGAGCTGAGCGACAAGGACGCGCTGGACGCCCTGGTGAGCTGCTACAAACGCACCATCAGCGAGAGCCAGTGGCGCAAGTATGTGCAGTTCTATACCCCGGACGGGGCCTGCGCCTGTAAGGGAGACCCCGGCGCAGGGACGGAAAGGTGAAACAGCAATTGCTGAAAAGGAGGTTTTTCTTATGACAACAAAAATGACTCGGCGCACGTTTCTGAAGGGGGCTGCGGCTGCTGCGGCAGCAGTGTCCCTGTCTGGCCTGCTGACGGGCTGCGGCGGTGACCAGCTGGCAGACAATGAGGTCCAGATCGGCCCCTTCATCGTAAAGGTGTATGGCCTGGATGTGAACCTGGGCACCGCTTCCGGCAACGACAAGGGTGCCATCACCGGAAAGGTGAAGCTGCGTTATGATGCAGGCGGCAGCAGCTGGCAGGGCGGCAGCTACAACAACATGTTTAAGGCTGTGGTCGTTGACGCTAACCTGACCCAGGTGGCCCCCACCGGACCGTTCTTTGTTTCGGATGCGCTGGTGGGCAAGCCCTTTGCCACAGAGGAAAAGGACCTGAAGCTGAGCTTCCCCACCGATGAAGCCCGGCAGAATTTCCTGGACGGCAAGCCTGCCGTAATGACCATTACCATCAACGGCATGACCGGTGTGCTGTTCCTGATGAAACGGGACGACAACAGTTTTGTTGCCACCAAGACGGTCGGCTGATCGGATCAAGAACCCTTTGCCCCGGGCACTCTGGAAAGAGTGCCCGGGGCTTTTTGTCGTTCTGCCCAGGGGCAGAAGGATGGTTTTGGGCAGTTTTTCCGGCAATGTAAAGAAATGTGCCACGGTTTTCACCGCCAGTTTACAAGCTCTTTGCAAAGGCCCGGCCCGGCCCCCAAAAGATTTACCTGCATTTTGCCCTGCCCTGGTCGAAGAAATGCTGCCGGAGGAATACAATAGAGCCGTTCCCAAGAAAAACACAAACACAACATAAATTGCTGCCGGGCGGGTGCCCGGCCCGATCTGGAGGAAAATATTATGAAAAAGATCACACGTCGTTCGTTCCTGGCCGTCTGCGGCACCGTGGCAGCCGCTGCTGCCCTCACCGCCTGCGGCGGCTCTGCTTCTTCCGCTTCCACCACCGCTTCTTCTGTGGCTTCTGCCGCTTCTTCCACTGCCGAGAAGGCAGCTGGCACCCTCAGCGGCAATGTGGCCACCGGCGGTTCCACTTCCATGAAGAACGTTATCGCTGCCCTGACCGAGGGCTTTGCCGAGGTGGAGCCGGGCGTTACCGTCAGCTATGACCCCACCGGTTCCGGCGCAGGCATCACCGGTGCCACCGATAAGACCCTGGACATCGGCCTGTCCTCCCGTGCCCTGAAGGACGACGAGAAGAACGATGTGGACGGAACCACCGTGGCGCTGGACGGCATCGCCATCATCGTGAATAAGGACAGCAAGGTGGCGGACCTGACCGTGGACCAGCTGAAGCAGATGTTCACCGGCGAGATCACCAACTGGAAGGATGTGGGCGGCGACGACGGCGAGATCGTTCTGGTGGGCCGCGAGGCCGGTTCCGGCACCCGTGATGGCTTTGAGAGCATCGTGGACGTGAAGGACAGCTGCAAGTACGCACAGGAGCTGACCGCTACCGGCGCTGTCATCAGTGCGGTGGAGGCCAACCCCCTGGCCATCGGCTACGCTTCTCTGTCTGCGGTAGGCGACACCGTGGCTATGGTCACCGTGGAGGGTGTGGAGTGCAGCGAGGACACCGTGAAGGACGGCAGCTACAAGATCCAGCGTCCCTTTGTGTTCGTCACCAACAAGAGCGTGGCCCTGTCGGAGCAGGCCCAGGCCTTTGTGGACTTTGCCACCAGCAAGGACGCTGCCGACCTCATCCGCACCGCAGGCGCTGTGCCGGTGAACGAGTAATTACCGGGTGGTTTGCCGGGGAGTTTCCCCGGTGAACCGCCTGCCCTGCATCTGAACAAGAGAGCTGCCGCGTCGGGCTGCCGTTTCTGCGGGCCGACGCGGCTTTTATAAAGGATCTCCGCTATGAACAAAAAATCCTATCTGAGCCGGGTGCGGCTGCCCCGCACCCCCGCCGAATGGCTGGAAGCGGTGATGAACTTCATCTTCTTCCTGTGCGGTATGCTGGCGGTGGGCTGTGTGGTGCTCATCTCGGTGTACATGGTGATCTCCGGCGTGCCGGCCATCCACAAGATCGGCCTGTTCCAATTCCTGTTCGGCACAAAGTGGGCCTCCACGGCAGCCCAGCCGCTGTTCGGCATCCTGCCCTTCATCCTGTCCAGCATCTACGGCACGCTGGGCGCTGCAATCATCGGTGTGCCCATCGGCCTGCTGACGGCGGTGTTCCTCTCCAAGGCCGCCGACCCCAAGCTGCGCACCGTGGTGGTCACCGCCATCGAGCTGCTGTCCGGCATCCCCAGCGTGGTGTTCGGCCTGCTGGGCATGCAGGTGCTGGTGCCTGCCGTGGCAAAGACCTTCGGCAAGGCTTCCGGTGCCTGCCTGCTGAGCGCTATCGTGGTGCTTTCCATCATGATCCTGCCCAGCATCGTGTCCGTGTCGGTCACGGCGCTGAATGCCGTGCCGCCGGAGTATGAGCAGGGTAGTCTGGCACTGGGGGCCACCGACACCGAAACGTGGTTCAAGATCAGCATTCCGGCTGCCAAAAGCGGCATTGCCGCAGGCGTTGTGCTGGGCATCGGCCGTGCCATCGGCGAAACGATGGCGGTCGTCATGGTGGCGGGCAACAAGGCGCGTATGCCGCAAGGGTTGCTTGATGGCGTGCGCACCATGACAGCGAACATCGTTATGGAAATGGGCTATGCCACAGACCTGCACCGCGAAGCACTCATTGCGACGGCGGTCGTGCTGTTCGTGTTTATCCTAATTATCAACGTTACGTTCTCGCTTCTGCGCAGAAAAGACAGGGCATGACCCGGAAAGGATACGGAAATGACTATGGAACGTACCTGTAAACCCGTGGCGGCAGAGACCATCAACAAGCTCACCTTCAAGGATCAAATGCGCGCGTATAAGC
>ENA-UACB01000489-UACB01000489.1-human-gut-metagenome-genome-assembly--contig:-NODE-489-length-9876-cov-4.746360_pt1 | contig 9876 bp, 18 predicted proteins | sample MGYA00243873_ERZ654213 | MGnify/ENA primary metagenome ERZ654213 (study PRJEB26926, sample SAMN06165218) | human gut metagenome | biome: ENVO:00009003; feature: ENVO:2100002; material: ENVO:00002003...
GGAAAGAATAGTACAACTCACCGATTACGAATATAAACGTCTTAAAGAACAAGCCGAAGCCACACAAGCCACAATAGAAGAAGGCATAAGGGAAGGAATAAAAGATGCTTGTAATTTAACTATAAGCCTTGAAATGGAAATAGATAGAAGTTGGAATGACATCGTTACGATCACTCCGTGCGTATATATAAAACCTGCTTCCTATCAACTTTCTTCAAAAGAAATTATATATGCCATATCGAACGATGCTTGTCGAAAGATAAGAGACCATGTAGGAAAATGGTTGGACCAGCAAATACGAAAACGCTATAAAGTCGATGTAGACACGATTAACAAATATCGCGACCGACTGTCGAACCAGTGGAAATGGAATGTGGTGTTCTTGATTTTGTCTTCAAGCGGTTGGATTGCAGCTGTACTGACGTGGATATTATGAAACAAAAAATGTAAAAACAATGCTTATTTCAAGACAAAAACACCCCTCTGAAAGCACCGAAAATATAATAGTATATAAACATTTCGTTATCAAGGATTCCGGAATATTTACCCCTGCGCAAGAGTATAATTGCACAAACGAAATATTTCGGGGAGTCTTTAAAGCCGTTGAATCCGAATATCATAGAGGCCCACAAATTTATCCCATTTCAGATTATCGTTGGGGATATGATATAACAGACGGTTATATACATGCCTATACGGAGACAAGCAGGGTTGTACATGAGTGTGTATATTGTAATGATGTAGTCATAAAATGTATCATTCCACCCGGGACGAAATACTATCAAAGTTATGACCGAGATACCATTTGTGCACAAACCCTCATTATACCGAAAGAATCAAGACGTTTCATTATCAGAGAATTGAAAAAGAGGATAGGATTATTAAAAACATGTAGATTGAAACTTAAAGCATTCGGCATGATATGACCTCCCAAAACAAACTCTCGAAAATCTCCCGCCGCCACCATTGGGGCAGAGGAAGATGCTTTCTGAAAAGTACGACAAAGCTCAAACGTGTGGCTATGTACAACTCGAAGATGAGAAAACAAATCAATTCATATTATGATTGTACCAGTAGATAACATGTCATTTGATGAGAGCGAATATCATCGTGGCAATAATGTATGGAAAGCGAAAACACTTTATGAATTTGCAAAGGTAAAAGGATACCCCATTCTCGATATGCCCCTATGGAATATCGATTTGACTGCGGATATATTTGATAACGGACAGATTCACAATTTCGTATTCCAATGTAAGCGTGTTATAGCGTGTTCCCTTGAATATCCAATTATACTTGATGATTTCGGACAGATAGCCGATGGTTATCACCGTTTGTGCAAAGCCCTATTGGAGGAGAGAGAAACGATAAAAGCTATCCGCTTGTTAGAAATGCCTGAACCCGATAGGATTGAGAAAGAATAACGAAAAAGAAGAATAGCTATGAACATAACAAAACAAGTATTGTCTATCAAGCAGATGCAGTATCTCGTAAATCTTGGACTTGACACAAGCGATGCCACCATGTGCTGGATAAAAACACCCAAAGGCCGGGACGTGGCATTCAATGACGATTGGACAGGTAGGCGCGAATCCCTTTTAGAACCTATACCGGCATACACCTTGCAGGATCTGCTCTATAAACTTCCATTTAAAATAGAAACGTATTGGCTTGAATTTGGACCGAATAGTCCAGATAAAGAAGATGTAGAATGGTATATGAAATACGATCAAATAGATCCGGGTAGATATTTAAAATATCTGACTTCTATCAATCTTATCGATGCTGCCTACGAAATGCTATGCTGGTGCATTGAGGAAAGACACCTGTTTCCAGCAACGGTAAAGGAATGAAAAAGGGAATGCCTGCAACATCCCCTCCGAAGGTGTAAGCCGTATTAATTGCCACTTACCAAAAACGTGAAGTATTTAGCTCTTTTGGGGTAAATGCGCTTCCCGTTCTTGATGATATAGCGACAAAATACACGTATCATACCACTTTCATCTTGCGTTTTAGCTTTCATCATAACACCTCCTTTCTGTTTCTCTGCCTACCTGCAATAGGCAGATTCAATTAGCTGCATCCTGTCAAATGCAACTAAAAAGCCCAAAGTTGCAGGCTCTGGGCTTATGTCTTTTCTCAAGGAGAGCGGACGGACGGCGAATGACAGTTCGCCAGATTGGAGGTGTTGCTCCAGCTAAAACGCACCACAAATATAAAGGTTTGTTTTATGTACTGTTTATGGTATTAACAACATAAAACATTATTTATTCGGTTAAGTTAAAATCAAAAGGAACACAGACATGAACAAGACAATCAAGAACGGTGCATCGGGAAAAAACACACCAAACAAGAAAGGAGGAAATAAAATGAACCGTGAAATAAAATTCAGAGGAAAACGTCTTGACAACGGCGAATGGGTGTATGGCTACTTTTACGAGGAATGTGAAAACACTTATATCATAGAGGATAGGCAACACCAAAAAAACGACTTATGCGCAAGGAATATCCCTTACCGGGTTGCCACCGAAACCGTCGGACAATACACAGGTCTTAAAGACAAGAACGGCAAAGAGATTTACGAGGGCGACAGAATCTTGATTAACAGAAATCATTATGTAGTGATATTCTACAAGGGCATGTTCGCCATTGAGGTGGAAGGATGCGGGTACATTCCGCTACGGAATGTGTAAACCGTGTGCAAAGTGATCGGTAACGTGTTCGACAACCCCGAACTACTGAAAGTAAATTCAGCAGGAAACATCTCTCCTACTAAGAACAATGGATAAAAAAGAAACTATACGAACCATTAGAGCCTTTAAGAAGATTCTGAAAAAAGGCACACCCCAAACAGTATGTAAATCCGGTTTTTGGGATATTCATGAAAAGCAATATACCATACATGAAATTGCCGCTCGCTTTTTACGGTTGAAAGGCTATGATGTACGAATCGAGATACATGATAATACGGAGAATCCCTCTTATAGCTTCGGATACATACGGTTTTGTAGATATGTGATAATCTCATTTAATACCTAAAAAATAAACATTATTATGAAAGAAGTAAAATTCAGAGGAAAGCGTATTGATAATGGTGAATGGGTGATTGGCCTTTTGGTCAAAATGTGGGGTGAATGGCATATCATCGATTGGAACGATGAGAATATAGCCTATCCTATCAAGACAGATACCGTCGGACAATACACAGGTCTTAAAGACAAGATCGGCAAAGAGATTTACGAGGGAGATATAGTCAAGACAAAGGAATATGGCAAATTTTTAGGAGATAAGAATTTCTCGGGATATGACCACTTTGAAGTCCATTTCAAAAATGGAGGATTTCGTTTAGAGAATGAAGAACGAATCTTTAATTTGACTAACAATAGTCATCTTGAAGTCGTAGGCAACGTCCACGACAACCCATCACTACTGAAAGGAGGTGAAGAATGAACCGTGAAATAAAATTCCGTGCAAAACGAATAGACAATAACAAATGGGCTTATGGTGGATTGATTCAAGCCGATGATTATTGCATCATAGACCAGCAAAACGAGTTGTATGTTGAAGAAGATTACCATTTCAGAGGTGATACCCATTTTTTTAGATTATCAGGGGTAATGTGCGATGAAAACACTATCGGCCAGTTCACCGGGCTTCACGATGCCGACGGTAAGGAAATCTACGAGGGCGACATCATCTTAGAAGATAAAGACCCTACAATAATGGAAATCGTGTTCCGAGATGGGATATTCTTTGCCTCAATAGGGAATACACACGGTGAAAACCGTTTTATGAACTGTGCGCTCCGTGTTATTTTGGATAGGCGAAAGACACATATCATTGGCAACGTCCACGACAACCCATCACTACTGAAAGGAGGTGAAGAATGAAAGCAAAGCTAATAAAATCATGGGATTTTTGCAAAGTAAGTATTAAAGAAGGTACAGAAGTAAACATCATCAAAGGTATGGAAGCAGACGCTGACAGTGTGCTTAATGCACCATACGGTATGTGTTATCTTTGTGAACTAAACGGGCACATGCATTACATTCCAGCCACACTTCTTACCATAACCGACTGGGCTAATATCGACTGGGAGCAACGGCGTTACGAGATAGCAAAATCCGCGATGAATGGAATACTTGCTTCGGCTGCCATGTATGGCGGCTGCCACCAATCATCATTTGAAGTTTCAAACATGGCAATATACTATGCCGATGCCCTCATAGCCGAGTTGAAGAAAGGAGGTGCGGAATGAATTGGATAAAGATAGAGCGAGATAAGAACGGTTTTGCAACCGATGAGTGTTTGGATAAGATAGCTTATTTTTTCGTGGAATATATGATGCCTGTTGTCCTTGCCATACATGAGGAAAATTGCTTTGACTACGAAATTATTTCTCCTCTAAGCGATATTGCCGGGTGGCGAGGTTATATAGAAAGGAATGCAAATATTACCCATTATTTACCAATCCCTCATTTGTCAGATGAACTATGAAAACAATCGACACCCTACGCGATAAATACGACCGCTACATTCGCAGCGGAAACCACGTGAAAGCATTACAGGTCATGCAGGAAATCGGCCGCCTCTCCGCTTTGAGCGAAACCGAGCAGCAAGTAGCCGTTAGAGACTTGTTCGGCTCGCTCACCCCCGAAGAAAAACAAAAAGCCACCGACCTTTGTACCGGGGTCATGCTATATGCCGACCTCCTGCAATCCGCCGCCGTCGACCTGCAAGAAATCATACACCGGGCCGACCCCTCGGCACGGCTGCTTCTCATGGAAGATGTCAAGCAGATAGCCCGCCTCTCCAACAACATCGTCCGCAACGTCGACGCATTCCATGACGACGAGTTCTCCGCCACCTTCGGCGATCTGGCCGACCTCGTCGCCCTGAACGTCCGCAACATCATTTACACCCAACGCGCAAAAGAAAAACGAAAAGCGATATGAAAAACATCCAGCTCATCAACGATTCATTTCAAAATTGGAAGAAATATTTGACCTGCAAAGCCCAACTCATCATCGCCGATCCACCCTATAATCTTGGAGTAAACGCCTATGCCAGCAACCCCTCATGGTACGTCGACGGCGACAACAAGAAAGGAGAAAGCGACAAGGCCGGGCGGGCATTCTTCGACACCGACAACGATTTCCGCCCAGCCGAGTTCATGCACTTCTGCTCCCAAATGCTCGTCAAAGAGCCTAAACAGGCAGGCAAATCGCCGTGCATGGTGATTTTCTGCGAGTTCGAGCAGCAATTCAAGTATATCGAACTCGGTCGCAAATACGGGTTCAAACATTACATCAACCTCGTATTCCGCAAAAACTTCTCCCCACAAGTCCTCAAATCCAATATGAAGATTGTCGGAAATTGCGAATACGGCGTGCTGCTCTACCGCGACAAACTCCCCAAGTTCAACAACGACGGGGCGATGATCTTCAACTGCTTCGACTTCCCCCGGGATCCCGCAACACCCAAGATACACCCATGCCAGAAACCCGTCCCCCTGCTTGCCCGTCTCATCGAGATATTCACCGACCCCGGAGATGTCGTCATCGACCCCTGCGCCGGTAGCGGAACAACCTTGCTTGCCGCCGCAAACTGCGGACGCCGGGCATACGGCTTCGAGATAAAAAAGGACTTCTACCAAAAAGCCACCGACATCGTTCTGAAAAGAATACAACACCGCATATTCATTTGATTATATTAAGAGATATTATGGACACCGAACTATCGATAGAACAAATATTGTTAGGTCTGCGCAACAGCACACTGTGGAATAAACGTAATGACATTATGATCCCCAACCTTTCATGGGGCCTTCTCGATTACGAAGCCGACTTTGTTGTCCTATCCAAAAGCGGTTATCTGACCGAAGTAGAGATAAAACGCTCTTTCGCCGACTTCAAAGCCGACTTCAAGAAAGCCCACAAACATGACGATGAGCGTGTTTATTATTTTTATTACTGCGTTCCGGGAAAAATATATGACAAGGTAACGTCTCTCTTGCAATCAGAAAAGTATGAAGATTTTTATACGCATATACCCGGAGTACTTTACTATACCGAAGAAGGAAATATTGTTCGCACAGGATTCGGTTGCCCCGAACGAAGAGGTAAACATCGGAAACTCTTTTTAGAAGAACAACTCAAAATTGCCCGTTTAGGACAGCTTAGATATTGGAGCCTATTGGAAAAAAAGTTACAATAAAACATTCAATACAAAGGAATTATGACTGAAGAAGAAATACAAGATGCCTACGATAAAAAGGTAGAATATGAGTACAAGCTATTCAAAGAATATCAAACGGCTTTGGAGTACTTCAAAAACAATATCGATTACCCCTTTGAAGAAATCGAAGAAGTATTAGAGGACGACAAATTATACCATATTGGCTATTGCAAGACGGAAAGAGACTTCCAATATAAAAGCTGGAAATATCCTTCCCATGAATTTTACAAGCTGACAGAAGATTCTTTAAAAGAATACCCGGCTTTTAGATACAAGAGATTCATGCTTCAAGATAAAATGCCTTCCGGCTCGCACAACCTTGTTTGGCAAGAAACACTCCTTGAAGACTGTTATCACGGATATATATTGCTTCCGTTAAAAGACGGAAGATACTGGATTGTCGAATATGAATGCTGACTATTAAAAGTTCAAAAAATAATAAAACCATGTACGGATCACACAACACACTCACCGCATACCCCGTCCGTCGGTGGTATATGCACATTTTACAACCCTTCGCCCGATGCCAGCGGAAGGACGTCGAGGGGCAAATAGCTTGTGGCGCACGCGCATTCGACCTGCGTGTGCGTTTCGATGGCAAGGGCGGCCTTGTGGCTTGCCACGGATTGGTCGAGTACAAAGCCTATGTTCCGGCCGTTGTGGCAAGGCTCGAAAATGCAGGGTGTTGCTACCGCATCATTCTCGAAAACGTCATGGGAGGCCGTAAGGTAGCCTCCGACGACCTCGACCGGCTCAAAGCAATATTCTTTACAAAAGAATTTCCGCATTGCCTCTATGTAAGCGACAAGCGGTCGTGGAACACAACCCACAACCCTTATTGTCCGGAACGCCTGGGTGAGCAGAACCGGCACGGCGGGACGGGCTGTATTATCCCCCGCCTTTGGGTCCGGAAATACAAATACTACAAAGCCCAGCACGCCGCAAACCTCGATACCGAGACCATTCACTACTATGATTTCGTAGACATAAAATAAACCCATGACAAAAGAGAATAAGCGATGGAAATAAAATGTCCTTTTTGCAAATCACCCAATTATACAATGGGCTACTTCCTGTATGGAGCTTACAACTGCAAATGCCTTGATTGCTGAAAATATTTCTCTGCAATCTTTACAGATACCGGAATCACCTATCTTCCCGAAGATTCAAGAGCAACGGCCAAAACATGGATACAATGGAAAGAGCTTGCCGAAAATAAACGTTGTAAACAGAAATAAAAAAGATTTTAAACATTTTGTTCTTATCGAAATTATGCACTATATTCGCAAACATGATTACGTCTTTGGCTTACGTACGTTTCCCTCTTGATAATGAACGTGCCTACCCAAAGGTCTTTCTATTGGATTTAAAACTGCAAATTTAAGAAAGAAAAAATTGTGGCTGCAACAAGACTTGACAACATCCGCCCTGAAATGCTAAAATGGGCATTTCAAAGAGCTGGTTTCAGCGAGGAAGATGCTGTAAGTGTGTTTCCACCATTGGGAGAGTGGTTATCCCTAAATAAATTTCCAACGGTGAAACAGTTACAGAAATTTGCGGATAAATTCCATACCCCTTTCGGTTATCTTTTTCTCAATCAACCTCCAAAGGAAAACATGCCTATCCCCGTATTCAGGGGGAAAGGTATGTTACATAACCATTTTGACTTAAATGTATATGATACCATAATTAATATACAAGGCCGCCAAGATTGGTTAGAGTCTTATTTAATCGATAATGATATAGAAACCTGTAAATTTGTCGGGAATGTCAACTTAAATACTCCCGTGAATGAAACTGTCAATATTTTACGGAATGAACTTGATTTGGAACCCAGATGGGCTTTTGGGCTTGCCAACGTAGAATCTGCGGTAAGCATGTTAACACAAAGATTGGAGCAGTCAGGAGTTTTTTTAGCCTATAATGGGGTTGTAGGGAATAATACGCATCGATCCTTAAAAGTAAGTGAGTGTCGAGGATTTGCTTTGGTAAATAAAGTGGCCCCTTACATTTTTGTCAATAGTGGTGATAGTAAGAATGCGCAAATGTTTACTTTAATACATGAAACAGCGCACTTGATGCTTGGAATCAGTGCTGGACATGCCGGAGAAGAAATCATTGGATATAATATCAATGATACAGAAACATACTGCGATAAGGTGGCAGCAGAATTTTTAGTTCCAGCCTCTGAACTACGGGATTTGTGGAATGGTAATATTAAATATATTTCCCGTCGTTTTAAAGTTAGTGAAATTGTAGTAGCTCGCAGAGCGCATGATGTCGGATTATTAAGCGATAAAGATTATCAGGATTTTTGGACAGAGTACTGCCAACGCCCCATTATGGTAAAAAAAGAACATGAAGGAGGAAGTTTTTACTTGACGAGTGTAAAACGTGTGGGAAGAATTTTTGCTATCCATGTGCGCAATGCAGTAAATAATAGGCAGTTAAGTTATACAGAAGCTTACCGTTTAACCGGTCTTTATGGAAAAACGTATCAAAATTTTATGACCAATAATATTTAGCGGTATGGCATATATATTTGATTCCAACATATTCATTCGTTCAAAAAATGAGATGCCAATGGAGATTTGGCCAACTTTTTGGACAAGAATGAGAGAATTGATTGAGGCTGGTCATATTCGATCAAGTATTGAAGTAAAAAAAGAAATAAACCGGGGTGACGATGAACTAACTTCATGGATAAAGAAGTATGCGCCAGACAATTTTTATATTGCATTAGATAGTGATGTAATGAAACAATATGAAATTGTACAACAGTGGGCATTAAATAATCCAATATTCACAGATATAGCTCGACAGACGTTTGCAGAGGTTGCAGACGCTTATCTTATAGCTACAGCTGCTGCCAAAGACTTAATTTTAGTTACTTATGAAACCTCTGATCCCAAATGTAAAAGAAGAGTGAAAATTCCTGATGCCTGCAATGCGTTAAGTGTTCGCTTTTGTGACTTAAATACAGCATTGAAAGAATTGAATATAACCATTTGAAAAATTTTTCTTGTTAATATTATATTTGTCTCCCGGCCGCACACCAGCAGCCGGGAGTTTTATTTCCAACCAACAACACTATGAACACCACACACATCAAATCGCAAATAGCACGATACGAGCGGGAAATCGGGCAAATACTCTCGCGTTACCCCCGCATCGCCGAAACACTATTCCCCAGAATCCTCGCCGACCGCCGTCGAAAAATATTAAAACTCAAAAAAACATTAAATTTTTCACTAAGAGATTAATATATAATGAAAATAATACACAATACGATCATTCCTCTCAAAGGTTTCAAATGTATAAATCTATTTGGTGTACTTTTTACACGAAAAGGAGAGACTTTATCTGAAAGAAATATTCAGCACGAATATATACACACATTACAAATGAAAGAATTACTGTATATAGGATTTTACCTATGGTACATACTTGAATGGATATTTCGGCTTTTCCTTCAAGGTAATGCATACAGAAACATTTCATTCGAAAAAGAAGCGTACTGTAATGAAAGCAATAAGAAATACATTTGTAGCCGTAAAAAATTCGCTTGGACAAACTATTTTAAATAAAGAATTATGATAATCCTGTCTCTTATACACATCTCCGAGCCCACGAGACTAG
>ENA-UACB01000491-UACB01000491.1-human-gut-metagenome-genome-assembly--contig:-NODE-491-length-9866-cov-4.822546_pt1 | contig 9866 bp, 8 predicted proteins | sample MGYA00243873_ERZ654213 | MGnify/ENA primary metagenome ERZ654213 (study PRJEB26926, sample SAMN06165218) | human gut metagenome | biome: ENVO:00009003; feature: ENVO:2100002; material: ENVO:00002003...
CTTTGATAAAAAGAGCTATCGGTTGGAGCTTGACCTCAAGCCGGCGCTCGACGAGCAGCAGCTCGATAAGCGCCTGCTGTCGGATTTTCAGAAGCACGCGAACAGCGATTTTTGCAACGCGCTCGGCGAGCTTCTGCCGCAGAAGCTCATTCCCGCGGCGGTGGAGCGCTCCGGCATCCCGCCGCACGAGAAGGTACACGATCTCACACGCGAGCAGCGCGCCGCGCTGCGGACGCTTTTGAAGCATTGGAGCATCGACGTTCTATCGCCCATGCCAGTGGAGAACGCCATCATCACCTCCGGCGGCGTGTCGGTCAAGGAGATCAATCCCCGCACCATGGCATCCAAGCGGATGCCGGGGCTGTATTTTGCCGGAGAGGTGCTGGACGTGGACGGCGACTGTGGCGGCTTCAACCTGCAATGGGCCTGGTCATCCGGGCATCTGGCCGGGCTGCTGCTGTAATAAGTTGACAATAATTTTAATTATGGTAAACCTGCAAACTGCCCGCGGCAGCTTACAGGTTTACTTTTTCGTCTTAATAAAGTCTTAATCCTCCCCCTGCTTGTTTCTTAAGAGGCATTTCGGTACCATGGAGCCAGAAAGGAAAGAAAGGAAGTGCCCCTATGGAACCCACGCTGCGGACCATCAATGCCGTGATCTCGGCGCTGTTTTTTATCTGCTACACCTATCAATTTCTCTATATCCCGCTGGTGCTGCTGAAAAAGCGCCGGCCCCTTCCCTGCCCTGCCGCGTCCCATCGGTACGCGGTGCTCATCGCTGCACGGAACGAGGAAAACGTCATTGCCGGGCTGCTGGACTCACTGGCCGCGCAGACCTACGATATGTCCCTGGTAACGGTGTTCGTGGCGGCGGACAACTGCACCGACAGCACCGCCGCCATCGCGCGGGAACATGGGGCGGTGGTGTATGAGCGCTTCAATCATGTGAACGTGGGTAAGGGCTACGCCCTGGATTTTCTGCTGCAGCACATCGGCGCAGACTATCCGGAGGGCTTTGACGGCTACTTCGTGTTCGACGCGGACAACATCCTCTCGCCGGATTACCTCGAGCGGATGAACGAGAGCTTCTCCGCCGGAAACGAGATCGTGACCAGCTACCGCAACAGCAAAAACTTCGGCGACAACTGGATCAGCGCCGGGTACGCCCTGTGGTTCCTGCGGGAGAGCCGCTATCTGAACGGCGCGCGGAACCGGCTGGGCAGCAGCGCCGCCGTGGGCGGGACAGGCTTTCTGTTCTCACAGCGGATACTGGACGAGAGCAATGGCTGGCGGTTCTATCTGCTGACGGAGGATATCGAGTTTTCCATCCACCACATTCTGCAGGGCGAGAAGATCGCCATCTGCGAGGACGCGGTGCTCTATGACGAGCAGCCCACCGATTTCCGTCAGTCCTGCCGGCAGCGGCTGCGCTGGGCCAAGGGCTACATGCAGGTGTTCCGCCGCTACGGCGCGGACCTGCTGAAGGGCACGGCCAAGGGCAGCTGGAGCTGCTTCGATATGTCCATGTCCATCCTGCCGGCGTTTATCCTGACGGCCCTGTGTCTGCTGGCCAACCTGACGCTGACGGCGCTGGGCCTTATGCAGGGCGACGGCGTATGGTTCGCCATGCGGTCCCTGCTGGAGTGCATGGGCAGTATCCTGGCCACGCTGCTGGTGCTGGGCGGCATCACCGTGGCCAGCGAGTGGCGGCGTATCCACGCGCCGGCGTGGAAAAAGATCGCTTTCACTCTGACGTTCCCGCTGTTTATGCTGACGTACCTCCCCATCTCCATGGCAGCCCTGTTTATGAAGGTGGAGTGGAAGCCCATCCACCACAGCGTGAACCTGACGTCGCTCCCCTCCCCCGCTGTGAAGAATTGACCTTGTGCAAAAGCGGGAATAGGGGTATGATAGATGTATTACTCCCACAGGAGGTCCCTCTATGTACACGATTTTGGTCGTTGATGATGAAAAGGATATCGTCTCCGCGCTGGAGATCTATCTCAAGGCCGAGGGCTACCGGGTGCTGTCCGCCTGCAACGGGAAAGAGGCCCTGGCCGCGGCGGCGCGGGAGGACGTGCACCTCATTCTGATGGATATCATGATGCCCGTGATGGACGGACTGTCCGCCATGGCCCAGCTGCGGCAGACCAGCAACGTACCCGTGATCCTGCTGACCGCCAAGGGCGAGGACACCGACAAGGTACTGGGGCTGAACGTGGGCGCGGACGACTATATCACCAAGCCCTTCAACCCGGTGGAGCTGCTGGCCCGGGTACGCTCACAGCTGCGGCGGTATTTGCAGCTGGGCGGCGGACAGGTGCAGGCCAGCACGCTCATCATCGGCGGCATCTGCCTGGATGACAACGCCAAGACCGTCACCGTGGACGGCGACCCGGTGGCGCTGACACCCAAGGAGTACGACATCCTGCGGTTCCTCATGCGGAACGCGGGGACGGTGTTCTCCCCCAATGAAATCTACCGCCGGGTGTGGGAGGACGTGCCGCTGAACGCCGCGGGCGCCATCGCGGTACACATCCGGCACCTGCGGGAAAAGCTGGAGATCAACCCCTCAGAGCCCCGGTACATCAAGGTGGTCTGGGGCAAGGGCTATAAGATGGAGGGTGGCATCTTATGAAGGGATTTTTAGACAAGACGTGGGCGAAGGCCGCCGCCTTCGTGCTGACGCTGGTGTTTGGCGTTCTGACCGTTCTGGGCGGCGTGGGTGTGGGTATCCTTATCAGCTACGACGTGTTTCTGGACGGCGGCGACTTCATGCGCCAGACGATGTATGAGGGAAGCTGCGTCAGATCCATCGACACCGCCGACAGCTTCCTGCGCGGCACGCTGGCCAATGCGGGCGTGCTGGTCAGTGACGGTACCTATGACTACAGTACCGTTGAAAATGGAGATGTCACCGAGGAGGAGCGGGCTCAGGTGATCAGCGACCTGCCCCGCGTTTTTGCGGAGGAGTTCTCCCGCGATGCCGCCGACTGTCACCTGACCGTCACCGTCAGAGGAAATGGGGAGGTCGTCGGTACCTTTGAAAATTTTGAGCTGACAGACGGCGACAAGCCGCTGTACGCCACGCAGGAGACGTTCACCTATCAGCTGAACACCGGCAACACCGCCATGGTCACCATTGCCGCCGATCTGCTGCGCACCGAGGAGGTTCCCTCTTATTCCTATCTGCTGGACATGTGGCTGGTGGAGCATACCGCCCTGACGGTGATTCTGACCGTGCTGTTCGCGGCGCTGGCACTGTTCTTCTTCTGCTTCCTCATGGCCTCTGCCGGCCATTGGGCGAGGCATGAGGGCATCCATCTGACGTGGCTGGACAAGATCCCCGCGGATGTATGGCTGATCGTACTGCTGTGTACGTTTTTCATTGGTTGGGAAGCGTTCTATTACGGGTGGGGACGCGTTTTCTTCTGCGCGGCGCTGGTGCCGCTGGTGCTGCTGTTCCTGTGCGCCTTTGCCGCCCAGTGCAAGGCGGGCACCGTCCTGCGGAGCGCGCTGATCGCGCGGATAGCCCGGTTCCTCTGGCGCATTGTCCGTTCGCTGTTTCTGGGGCTGTGGCGCATCGCCAAAAGCCTGCCGCTGATCTGGAAGACAGCTTTGGCGGGGCTGATACTGGTGTTTATTGAATTCGTCCTCTTCATGCAGGACTACTACGGCACCCTCGCCGCGCCGTTTCTGGCACTGAAGCTCGCAGAACTGCTGGCGGCCCTGTATATCGCCCTGAACCTGCGGACGCTGCAAAAGGGCGGCGAAAAGCTGGCGCGCGGCGACTTCTCCTCGCCCATCGACACGAAGTACCTCATCGGCGACTTCAAGCGCTACGGCCAGGAGCTCAACGACGTGCAGTCCGGCCTGGAGCAGGCGGTGCAGGAGCAGATGAAGGCCGAGCACCTGAAGACAGAGCTCATCACCAACGTGTCCCACGACATCAAGACGCCCCTGACCTCTATCGTCAACTATGTGGATCTGTTGAAAAAGGAGGACATCCCCTCCCCAGAGGCCCGGGAGTACATCGCCGTGCTGGACCGGCAGAGCCATCGGCTGAAAAAGCTGACAGAGGATCTGGTGGAGGCGTCCAAAGCCTCCTCCGGCGTGCTGAATGTGGACCTACAGCCCACGGACGTGAACGTGCTGTTTTCACAGATCGAGGGCGAGTATCAGGAACGGTTGGCCGCCTGCCAGTTGACGCTGGTAACGCAGCCTCCCGCACCGGGTACCGTCATCCGCGCCGACAGTCGTTTGCTGAGCCGCGTCATGGACAATCTGGTGTCCAACATCTGCAAGTACGCCCTGCCCAGCACACGGGTCTACGTGGTTTCCACGCTGTCCCGGGAGGCCGTTACCATCAGCTTTAAGAACGTCTCGCGGGACGAGCTGAATATCTCCCCCGACGAGCTGATGGAGCGTTTTGTGCGCGGCGATGCCTCGCGGCACACGGAGGGCAGCGGACTGGGGCTATCCATCGCCCGCAGCCTGGTACAACTACAGGGCGGCCGCTTCGACCTGGCCATCGACGCCGACCTTTTCCGCGCGGATATCACCTTCCCGCTGTCGGAGAGCGCAGCAAGCTAAGCGTTTTATACAGATCTGAATAAGGTCGTCATCGGCAGGCAAGCGCCCGCCGGTGACGACCTTATTTATGTAAACCAAAAACTTTCTCTTCCCTTCCACCCACAGCTGTGCTATACTAAGGAGGTATCCGGGTATAGCGAAGTTGGTATCGCGCCTGATTTGGGAGAATACGGCCAGCCGGATAAAATAACGAAATAACCGGGTGTAGCGCAGCTGGTAGCGCGCCTGCTTTGGGAGTGCGTAGACCCTATCCATGCGCGGCTTGGACAAAAGCCCGCAAAGCCTTGCAACACGGGCAATAGCGGTTTTTTCCCTGGTTGCCGAAAACGGCACAAAAGCGGCTTTGACCACAGGAATGACCACAGACAGAAAAAACTTTATTTTTACCGTTTGCCGTGGTATCATGGCAGAAAAGTGAATATCCGGGTGTGGCTCAACTGGTAGGGCGCGACATTTGGGAGCATGAGGCCCGGGGTTCGAGTCCCCGCACTCCGACCAAAATAACTTTGAAAAGCCGCCTTTTTAGGCGGTTTTTCTGCGTTAAAAGTTCAGTTTTTTCATTTTGCGTTGACCGCATAAGTTGCTGAAAAATATGGGTCAAAGTGCGAAAACAGTAATGCGGCGGCAAGTTCAATTTGCCGCCGTTTTCTCATTTGACCCACAACCTGACCCACACAGGCAAAACTGAGACAACCACACGGAATTTGGGGGCAAAAAACGCCTTAAGATGTTCAGATTGAAAATGCAGTCGAAATAGGGTATTATTGGATAACGGTAGGCCTTGTGCCTGCAAAGCCAGCCGTACGGTGTTCCCGTGCGGCTTTTTGTATTTCGCATTCCACATGCAAAACGGAGATATGCTTTAAAGCAGTATCTCCGGTGATGAAACGGCCCCGTGCGTCCTTGGGTATCTGCTCGGCGGCAGCTGACAGCGGACCGCTTTAAGATGAATATCGTCAACTGTGCCCTGCTTGGCGCATTTGTTCTGTCCATGCCAGAATGGCCGGACGTGGAACGGCTGACGGACTTTTACGAATACCCGGGCGGTAGCGGCTATGAAGGGCGGTTTACCCGGTGCGGTAGCTGCACACTGATGCAGGAACTGGGATCGTACGACCTAACGCTGGCTCTGTGTCATCCGGACTATACCATGAGTGAGACCGGCGGCGCGACAAGCTTTGTGCGGACGTATACCCTGGCCTCCGGCGGACCGTACTGTGACTGCGGCTATAAAAAATGCGTGAAAAAAGTGCCCCTAGGCTTTCTTGGTGTCCTTGCTGCCCAGGACCTTAATGCCGGCGGTGCCGAACAGCACACCGGCGGCAAACATGGCAAATCTCTTCATGGCAGATCGCTCCTCTATATTTTGCAGCAGTTAGATACAGCTAACCGTCGCCTGTAAGATAGCACAGCACAGGAAAAAAGTAATACTTCTCCGAAATAAAATTGCCAAAAATACTGCGGAATGCAGCGTGCTTTGCAGGGAAAACGGCAAGGGCGCCCCGCATAGCCGCAAAGCCCACAGGCCGTCGGAGGCGTCAATGACACCTCCGACGGCCTGAAGCAAAGGCAGCGAGATAAAGGAAGGAAGTTTTTTATAAGGAAGGTTTGGTGGGTGGGAGTAGCGCCCGTGAAAAAGTTTCTTGCCCGCTGCCCGGGGAAAAGGCAAGGTCATGCCCGCACCGGTGCGTCACGGCGTATGGCCAGCAGCACCGCCGCCGACAGCGGCAGGCAGGCCGTCAGGCCCCACAGGGGGATGCCGTAGCCTACCTGCTCGATGAGCCGCCCCAGCACCGTGGGTGCGATCAGTGCTGACAGAGATACGCCCAGCACGATGATGGATGAGGCCGAAGCCGTCCGAGTGGGGAACGTCTCGCAGCAAAGGATCACCAGGGCCGGGACCTCCGCGCCCTGCAGCAGGCCCAGCAGCACCAAAAGCACCCGCTGGACGGCCAAAGACGGCGTCAGCAGCAAAACCGCAAACACGCCGGCCGATAAAAAGCAGGTGAGCAGATAGAAAGTCCGCACCGGCATACGCTTATACACCAGCGGTGAGAGCATACGGACCACCAGTGCGCCCAGGAAAAACAGGGTGAGCATGGCGTTGGCCGCGCCGCCTGCCATGTGGTGCACGGTCTTGTAGTAGTTGGGCAGCCAGACGGCGATGCCGTTCTGGAAGCACAGATACAGGAAACAGCACAGCAGATAGAGCCATGCGCGCTTGTCACGAAAGATCTCCGCCGGGTTGGCCACGGACCTGTCCCGCAGGGCCGTCATATCGGCGTAGGGCGTGTGGGGCGTGGCGCGGCGGGACACCGTCCAGAACACCGCGCCCAACACCAGCGCCGCCGCGCCCAGCACCAGATACGGTACGGCAAAGGTGGCGGGGCGGCCGCTGTCGGTAAGCCATGTCACCAGCAGGGGCGCCAGCATGGCGCCCAGACCGTAGAAGCCGTGAACGATGGGCAGCAGCGTGCTCTTCTTCTCGGGAAACACGTCGGCGATGACGCCGTTCATCAGTAGGTCGATGGTGATATAGCCCACACCGCCGATCAGCGCAAACACCAGCAGCAGCCCGTAGCTGTCATTGCCGTACAGGGGCATGGTGCCAATGGTCACACCGGCCACGCCCACCAGCACCGCGCCGGCCAACAGGCCGTACAGCTTGTGGAGCCGTTCGCCGAACAGGCCCAGCAGCACCGTCATCACGATGCCGCCCAGGGACTGAATGGTCATCACGAAGCCCTGGCGGCTTTCGGTAATGCCGAAAAAGGCCATCATGGACTCGGCGTTGGCGCCAAAGGCGTTGAAATAGACGCCGTACAGCAGAAACAGGGCGAAGCACAGGACCGCCAGCAGCGGCAGGATACGCTTTGCGCCGCTCATGCCCGGCTCCTCATGGCGGCCAGGGCATGGAAGGTCTCCCGCAGCGCGGGATATTGCCGCAGATAGAGTTGGTAGTAGGGCTCATAGGCGCGGCTGCGTTCCGCATCGGGGTACAGAACGGTATCCGGCTTGACGATGGCATCGCAGGCGCTCTCCACGGAGGGATACACACCGGTGCCAACACCGGCCAGAATAGCCACGCCCAGCGCCGGGCCCTCCAGCGCCGCCTTGGCGGTCTGGATGGGGCAGCCGTACACATCGGCCAGCATTTGACGCCAGAATGCGCTCCGCGCGCCGCCGCCGCAGGCCATCATTTCCTCCGTAGGCACATTCATGCCACGGAGCACATCCACGCACTGACGCTGGGAGTAGGTAACGCCCTCCAGCACGGCGCGAATCAGGTGGCCGCGGCCATGGCCGCCGGACAGGCCGATAAACGCGCCCCGAGCCTTCTCGTCCAACAGCGGGGATCGCTCACCCATCAGATAGGGCAGGAACAACAGGCCGTCGGCGCCGATGGGGGTTTTCTCGGCCAGGGCCGTCATCAGCTCGTAGGGGTCCACACCCTGTCGGGCAGCCTCGGCCACCTCGCCGGCGCAGCAGGTGTCCCGCAGCCAGCGCAGGGACTGTCCTGCCGCCAGCGTGCAGCTCATTACCGCCCACTTGCCGGGAACGGCGGAGCAGAAGGTGTGTACGCGGCCCGCCGGGTCGATGGAAACGCTGTCCGCATGGGCAAAGACCACGCCGGAGGTGCCCAGCGTCGTAAAGGCCTTTCCGTAGCGGACAGTACCGGTGCCCACAGCCGCGGCGGCGTTGTCGCCCGCGCCGCCCACCACGGGCGTACCCTCGGCCAGGCCGGTCAGGGCGGCAGCTTCCGCCGTCACCGTTCCGGTCACGTCCACAGACTCGTACATCCGGCTCAGCAGCGCCGGGTCGATGTCCAGCTTGTTCAGTATCTCGTCAGACCACTGCCGCCGGGGCACGTCCAGCAGGTTCATGCCGGAGGCGTCGGACACCTCGGTGGCAAACTGGCCGGTGAGGCAGTAGCGAATGTAATCCTTGGGCAGCAGGATATGACGGCAGGCCTTGTAGACCTCCGGCAGATGCTTCCGCACCCACAGGATCTTCCCAGCGGTAAAGCCCGCCAGGGCGGGGTTCGCGGTGATGGCGATGAGTTTCTCCGCGCCCACAGTCTCGGTGATCTCACGGCACTCCTCGCCGGTGCGGCCATCGCACCACAGGATGCTGCGGTGCAGCACCTCTCCCCTCTCGTCCAGCATCACCAGACCGTGCATCTGTCCGGAGATGCCTACACCGGCAATATCGGCGGCGGCCACACCGCTTTTGTGCAGCACGGCCTGCACCGTCTCCCGCACAGCACGCCACCAGTCGGACGGCTCCTGCTCAGCCCAGCCGTTCTGGGGCTGGTAGAGGGGGTATTCCACCGTGTGGGCGGCCATAGCCGTGCCGTCACTGCGGAACAGCACCGTCTTGGTACCGGAGGTGCCCAGGTCGATACCCAGCAAATATTCCTTCATAGCCTTGCGCCTCCTTTAGGCAGGGCCGCCCTTCCGGGCGGCCCGCAATATGTCATTTCTCAGTGGAACAGCACCCGGTTGACCACAGATTCCAGATACTCCTGACGGCCGCTGGGCACATCGAAGTTCTTGAGGCCCTCGGCGTAATCCGCCAGAGACTCCAGGGTCATCTCACCGTCCACGATCTTCTTGCCCACACCGCTGTCATAGCTGCTGTAACGTTCCTTGACGAACTGGTCCAGACGACCATCCGCTTTCAGTTCCAGCGCCTTGCGGAGGCCCAGAGCGAAGGTGTCCATACCGGAGATATAGGCCAGCAGGATATCCTCGAAGGTGTTAGACTGACGGCGGGCCTTGGCGTCAAAGTTCAGGCCGCCGTTGGTAAAGCCGCCGGCGCGGAGGACCTCCATCATGCAGTAGGTGGCGCTGTACACGTTGGCGGGGAACTGGTCGGTATCCCATCCCAGCAGATAGTCGCCCTCGTTGGCGTCGATGGAACCGAAGCTGCCGTTGACGATGGCAGTACGCAGCTCATGCTCGAAGGTATGGCCCGCCAGGGTGGCGTGGTTGGCCTCGATGTTCATCTTGAAATCCGCCGTCAGGTCGTACTTCCGCAGGAAGTTCATGCAGGTAGCCACATCGAAGTCGTACTGGTGCTTGGTGGGTTCCTTCGGCTTGGGCTCCAGATAGAAATCGCCGGTAAAGCCGATCTTGCGGCCGTAGTCACGGGCCATACGCAGGAATCGGGCCATGTTGTCCAGCTCCAGCCCCATGTCGGTGTTCAGCAGGGTGTCGTCTGTCTCTTATACACATCTCCGAGCCCACGAGACTAGGCATGATATCGTATGC
>ENA-UACB01000496-UACB01000496.1-human-gut-metagenome-genome-assembly--contig:-NODE-496-length-9815-cov-7.295184_pt1 | contig 9815 bp, 6 predicted proteins | sample MGYA00243873_ERZ654213 | MGnify/ENA primary metagenome ERZ654213 (study PRJEB26926, sample SAMN06165218) | human gut metagenome | biome: ENVO:00009003; feature: ENVO:2100002; material: ENVO:00002003...
AGCTTATTTAATAGTTATATATTGTTTATAAATATTCTGAGCCGCCTTGAAAACACAAGAAAAACTGATTTTAAATAATTACGCTTATATCATATTTACGGTTCATATTTGCTGCCGGCCGGGTCGGTTACTGTGTAGTCGCCGCCGGATATGTCGGCTGTAGTTTCAAAGTCTGTGATGTCCTGATTTACGATACCATCGAACAGATCATATGTGAAGGTGTAGCCCTGTGCCGATACTGCTTTGACATATATTTTGATATTGCTTGCGGCTGTGACAGGGATTAAGTCTTCGATTTTGACTGTGCCTTCGAGGCTATGGAGCTTACCGTCGTCCTCTTTTGAGGCATCAGAGGTATCATTTTCCGTGTCATTCTTTGAGCCATCTTTTTTGGCATCATCCTTCCGACTTAAGGCGGATGTGATGGAGTCTGTGTCTGCAGAGTCTGCACTGTCTGTGCCGTTTTCTGCCAACAGCTGTCGGATATCGTATGTCTTTAGCTCTGTATCTGAGCTTGCAACTACGAGCTGCACACTGTTAAAGTCAAAGTAATCATTTCCCATGACCGCTACATCTACATCTGTGCCAAGCTTTATGCTGCCATTGTCAAAGGTTGGTTTATTGGCAAGTATGCCGGATGCTACATTTTTGAACACTGATGTCACACCTTCAAACTCATCGAGCACCTCTGTGCTTCTCTTATTTCCGTCAACAAACAGAAATGTCACATTGCCTGCATAGTCCTCAGACAGTGGAAGGGTGGCCTCACCCGTATACTTGATGCCGTTTAGCTCGAGCGGTATCTCGTTTGTACCGAAAAATACACTGGTTTTTGTATCCTCTGTGTACTCCTTTGGCACCACCGAGACAGAGACTGTGTATGTCATATCGGTAAAATCTGCACTTTTTAAGGAAATATCCCAGTCTGTTATGAGGCTGGCCTCCTCCTCAAGAGTGGACTTGATATCATCCTGCATGGTCTGCACATCAGAAAGTATCACCGATGTGTTGTCTGAGGTGTATGACATCTGTGTCTCGAGCTTTTTTATCCTGTTATTAAGCAATACTGCCCCCGCAATAAGTGCGGCGAGCAGTATTATGGTAATCGCATTGAAAATATTTTTTTTCAAATTCATATTATAGTGTTATTCCTCATCTTCCTCTGCAGCTACAGCTATTCCAAGCTCCTCAAGCTGCTTTGGATCTACAGTTCCGGGTGCCTCTGACATAAGATCCGAAGCATCCTTTACCTTAGGGAATGCAATAACCTCCTTGATATTGTCTGTATGCAGCATATGCATGCAGATACGGTCAACACCGAAGGCAAGTCCTGCGTGTGGCGGTACACCATATGAGAATGCATCAAGCAGGAATCCAAACTGCTCATGTGCACGCTCCTTTGTGAAACCAAGCACCTCAAACATCTTCTCCTGGATGTCATCCTGATGGATACGCACTGAGCCTCCACCGAGCTCTGTACCATTGAGTACGATATCATATGCCTTTGCACGAACTGCGCCCGGATCTGAGTCTATCTTGTCCCAATCCTCCTCCATAGGCATAGTGAATGGATGATGCATTGCCATAAATCTGTTTTCCTCATCAGACCACTCAAGGAGTGGGAACTCTGTTACCCAGAGGAAATTGTACTTGTTCTCATCAATCAGGCCAAGCTCAGCTCCAAGCATGAGACGAAGCGCTCCAAGTACATTCCATACGATTTTATTCTTGTCTGCTGCGAAAAGGAGTAAATCTCCCGGCTTTCCGTTCATCTTTGCAACAAGTGCATCAAGCTCAGCTTCTGTCATAAACTTGGCAAATGATGACTTGTATGTGCCATCCTCATTGATGCACAGATAAGCAAGTCCCTTTGCTCCACAGCCCTTTGCGTGCTCTACAAGCTTATCAATCTTCTTACGAGGCATCTTTGCCTGTCCCTCTACATTGATACCGCGGACAGAGCCACCGTTTTCAAGAGCTCCTGTGAATACTCCAAAGCCACAGTCCTTTACCACTTCCGAAACATCGCAAAGCTCCATACCAAAACGTGTATCAGGCTTGTCAGAACCAAATCTGTCCATAGCCTCCTGCCAAGGCATACGCTTAAACGGAATCTCAACATCCACATTTATGACCTCTTTAAAAAGGTGCTTTAACAGTCTCTCATTTACCTCGATTACATCATCGATATCTACAAATGAAAGCTCCATATCTGCCTGTGTAAACTCAGGCTGTCTGTCTGCACGCAGATCCTCATCACGGAAGCATCGTGCAATCTGGAAATATCTGTCATAGCCTGAAGCCATCAGAAGCTGCTTAAAGAGCTGTGGTGACTGTGGAAGCGCATAAAAATGTCCGTGGTGTATACGGCTTGGCACAAGATAGTCTCTGGCGCCCTCCGGTGTAGACTTGCAAAGGATTGGTGTCTCTATCTCCAAAAATCCCTCGTTTGCCATAAAGTCACGCATCACGCGAAGTACATTGCTTCTGAGCATGAGATTTCTCTGGATATCAGGACGGCGAAGATCCAGATAACGGTATTTAAGTCTGATGTCCTCGCTGGTCTTTGAATTCTCCTCAATCTGGAATGGAGGTGTCTGTGCCTCTGAAAGCACTCTGATTGATGTAGCGATAACCTCGATATCACCTGTCTTTAAGTTCTCATTGACAGCAGCTGTTCTCTTCTGGACAGTTCCCTCAACTGCGATGACGAACTCACTTCTTAAGGTGCCTGCCTTTTCAAAGCCCTCTGCACCTACATTTTCCTCACCGAATACTATCTGAAGTATTCCGCTTCTGTCTCTTAAATCTACGAAAATGAGACTTCCTAAATTTCTTCTCTTCTGTACCCAGCCCATCACGGTGACCTTCTCACCGATATTGGCATTTGATACCTCTGTACATCTATGGCTTCTATGTAAGCCCTGCATTGATTCTGCCATTTTATGCTCCTTATATTTCTACTATATATTTATTCTAATATCTGTCTGGTACCGCTGCTGCACAGCTAATCTGCTGCTTATCAGATTCCTATCTGTTAAAGAACTCAACAAACTCCTCGTAGCCCTCTTTCATAAGCTGCTCCTTCTGGAATTTCTTGTTCTTGTTCATGCGCACAACAAGCACCTGCTGTCCGTTTGCTCTTGCATCTTTTGCCTGGTTCATGACATCAACAAGCTTGTCTGCCGGATATTTCTTCTCAACCAGATAAACCACCTTCTTTGGACTCTCAGGAATCTTGAAGCCGCTCTCCATGAGAAGCAGGATAATTCTCTCAAAACCGATTGAAAAACCACAGGCAGGTACATCATTTCCGGTGAACTTTCCAATCATCTTGTCATATCGTCCGCCACCGCCACAGGCTGCGCCAAGCTCAGGCATTGATATCTCAAAAATAGTTCCTGTGTAGTAGCTCATTCCACGAACAAGTGTAGGGTCAAATACGAGCTCAAACTTTGCTCCCTTTGTGGCATTAACAGCCGTAGCTATCTCTGTCATATTTGTAACCACTTCTTCGTCTAAATATTCACCGAGCTTTTCTGAAAGAATATTTACACCCTCAGTGACATCCCTTGTCTGCTCCAAAAGCTTGAACAAATCAAGATATTTGTCAATATTTTCCTGTGGGTAGCCATCCTGTGCAAGCTCACTTGCAACGCCTTCCACTCCTATCTTGTCCATCTTATCGAGTGTGATAAATACGCTGTCGTAGTTCTCCTCAGCGAAACCACTGTAAGCAGCCATTGCCTTTAGGATTCTTCTCTCGTTGATTCTTATCTCAAAGTTCTCGAAGCCGAGTCTGCCGATTGTGGTAGTGGTTGCTGTAATCAGCTCTATCTCTGCCAGATTGCTTGGCTCTCCGAGTATATCTATATCACACTGTGTAAACTGTCTGTAGCGGCCTCTCTGAGGTCTGTCTGCTCTCCACACACTGCCCATCTGAAGTGCCTTAAACGGCGATGGCAGGTTGTTGGCATTGTTTGAATAATATCTTGAAAGTGGCACTGTAAGGTCATAGCGCATTCCAAAGTCTACTACATCCGACTCTTCCTTTGCTGTCTCCAGATTCAGCTTCTCGCCTCTCTTCATTACCTTGAAGATCAGCTTCTCATTTTCTCCGCCCTGCTTGCTTGTGAGATTTGCTATATTCTCCATGCATGGTGTCTCTATCGGTGTAAATCCGAAGCTTCTGTATGTATCCTTGATCACACTTGTCACATAATCACGGATTTCCATCTCTGCAGGTAGTATATCCTTCATGCCGTTGACCGGCTTTTTGCTCAGTGCCATTTGGTTTCCTCCATCTATATTAAAATATTGAATTCATTAGCTATTCTATTATACTTTTCGGTTTTGCAATCGTCAAGGGTTTATGGTAATTATACGGACTGCAAAGATAACGAGCATCTGCTGTGAACGGTTACAAATGCTAATGCACATCTACTGCGGCGGATTGCAGATGCCACACGGAGACAAGCCCATGGATTTTGCTTCATCAAGCGTTACCTCTGTATCACTCTTTTTCAAGGTCCGACAGCCCGCACGGTGGTATTTCTTGCCGGTTGCAGTGATATGAACCATCGTCTCGCTGTTTGAAGAATCTGCAGCGCTATTTTCTGCTGCTGAGCTGTCTGAGCCTGATGATGCACTTCCTGTGGTGCCATCCAGCCAGCTGTCACCATTCTCATAGTTTATTCCGACTCCGGGCTGCACATTATAGCAATAGACATTAAAAAGTATGCCGCCACCGTTATCCTCAACCGACTTTGCCTCTATGAGAACGCCATTTGCAACTAGATTGCTGTCCGAGAACATCGGAGTCACTCTGTAGAGTACATGATTTCCTGTATTGTTTACATAATCCGCTACCAGATTCTCAAACGGCAGCATCCCCTCTACATTCAGGTATCTCGTGCCGGTAATAAGATTCTTCGGATTGGCATTCTCCCCAGCAAGCTGATAGCCAATAAGATGACAGCGATTATATAAATACCTGTCCTTTATCACATCATACTTCACCGTATGCCAGCCTGATGGCTTTATCATGCCTATCTTGCCACGCTCCTCAGTCGGCATGATATCCTTGCATATATTGGCATAAGCCACACCGCATCTGCCAAGTGAATCCAAATCACTGTAATTTTCAAAAGCAGTGGTAGTCATATCGCTGTCCGTAAAAAAAGGCTCATTATTGTTGACAGCCACGTATGCCTTGCCATCATATGCCGGAATCGCATCGAGGGAAACGTAGGAATTGTTGTTTACAAGATCCTCCTGTGGCCCATCCACTTTATCCTTGCTGCCTAAATCACCGGAAGAATCCTCACCTGCCACTACAGCTCCTGCGGCATGCCCGGCACCTTCAGTGCCGGATAAATCAGTGGAGGCACAGCCTGTAAAAATTGTAGCAATTGCAAGTAACTCACATAGTGCAATTGCTGCTGTTTTCCTTAACTTTAGCCATATGTTCATATAAAATCACTCTTTCTATCAATCGATTGATATTGGATTTTCCCTAATTACTATAAATTAAATGAATACTTAAATTACTAAACCTAATATACTTTTATTTCCTCGCTTCATTTATTATAGCAAACATTTGTTTGTTTTTCAACCCTTGCTGTAAAGCTATACATTTCCGTGTGCACCACGACCGGGCAGAGCTTACGGCCCGAACTCAAAAAAGCCACCCCAGGCATAACACCCGGTGTGGCTTTTAATTATGTATTATGAAATTATATGAATCACTTAATGTGAATCAACACTGCTATCTTGCAGAACAAATCTACTCGCAAAGCTTAGAAAACTCATCCGCAACAAACTGAACCTTGGTTCCGATAATAACCTGAACAGAATTCTTGCCAGGCTTCATAACGCCTGCAACACCTGCAGATTTAATCTTCTTGTCATCAACCTGAGTGATATCCTTAACCTCAAGTCTAAGTCTTGTGATGCAGTTGTCAATGCTTGCAATATTGTCTTTGCCACCGCAGCCCTCAAGAATAGTCTTTGCAACTGCTGTGTAGTCATTGTTAGAAAGCACTGCCTTCTTCTCTGCCTCGACATCATCGTCCTCTCTACCAGGGGTCTTAAGATCCCATTTCTTGATAGCGAAATAGAATACAATGTAGAATACGATAAAAGCTGCGATTCCAAGAGGAATGATGAGCCATGTCTTTGCTGCAGCCGGAAGTGAAGATGAGAATAATAAATCCATCGCACCGGCTGAGAATGAGAAGCCTGCTCTAAATCCAAGAGCTACTGTAATCATTGTGAAAATACCATAAAGTAAAGCATAAATCACATAGAGAACAGGAGCAAGGAACATAAATGCAAACTCGAAAGGCTCTGTAACACCACAGATGAATGCACAGATAGCTGCAGAAGCAAGGATACCTATGGCAGCCTTTTTCTTAGCAGGCTTTGCGCACTTAACCATAGCAAGTGCTGCACCAGGAATACCAAACATCATACATGGGAAGAAACCTGACATGTACATTCCGAGGCTCCATGAAACATCCTTTGATGTCTCGCCTGCCCAGAAATGTTTGAGGTCTCCAAGTCCGATAGTATCGAACCAGAATACATTGTTTAATGCGTGGTGTAATCCTGTAGGAATTAACAGACGGTTCAGGAATGCATAGATACCTGCACCGACTACATCAAAACCAACGATTGCTTTACCGATAGATACAAGAGCACCGAAAAGTAATGGCCATACAAACAGTAATACTACAGATACAAGGATTGAAACAACACCTGCGATAATTGCTACGCAACGCTTGCCGCTGAAGAATGACAGCCAGTCAGGAAGCTTTGTATCCTTAAATCTGTTGTAACACAAAGAACCAATAATACCGGCCAAGATACCAATAAATGGGTTTTGAATCTTGTCGAATGCAAGTGTCTTTGTAGCGCTGTCAGCGATAGATGGCATGATTGTGGTAACAAAGCCTGTAGACAGGAGTGTTGTCATCATCAGCCATGAAGCTAAAGCTGCAATACCGCCAGTACCGTCGTTCTTATCCGACATACCGACACCAACGCCGATTACAAAAAGGATGGCCATGTTGTCAATCAAAGCGCCCCCGGCTTTAACTAAAAACAGACCTATTAAATTTCGCGCACCTTCGATATCACCACCTTGCATGGTTGCAGGACATAAATAATATCCAATACCCATGAGGATACCACAGATAGGAAGTACTGCTACGGGAAGCATTAAAGCTTTACCCAGTTTTTGAAGAAATTTCATAAATTTCCCCTCCTTTACATTATGTATACTAAACTGGAGATACTCCAATAAAGTTCGTTATTATTATACAAATCTACGCGAGACTTAAAATCTCATCACCGGCGGATACATTCCCCTCTTTGAGCATCTTTATCTCACTATAATCAGCAGTGTTGCCAATTAAAACCGGAGTAATGACATTAAGATCTGCTGCCTTAATCTGCTTCAGGTCAGCCTCCATCAAAAGGTCACCCTTCTTCACCTGATCACCAACGGAAATATGTGATTTAAAAGGATCACCCTTTAGTGTCACTGTATCAAGACCAATGTGCAAAAGCAACTCGACTCCCTGAGTGGTCGTCATGGTAAAAGCATGAAGCGTATCAAATACAGCTGTCACCTCACCATCCGCCGGAGCGTAAAACCTGCCCTCAGAAGGAATCACGGCCACGCCGTCTCCCAATATCTTCTCAGAAAAAGTAGGATCCGGAACCTCTGTAATAGGAACCACTCTGCCGTTGCACGGAGAACAGATCACCTTTCCCTTTGACTTATTCTTAAAAAAACCTAACATGATATCTCCTTTCCGTCGATATACACACTCACAATATCCAAATCATCATTGAGAAGCACAAAATCTGCTCTCTTTCCTGCAGAAATGCTGCCTGCTTCATCATAGATGCCAATCTCCTTAGCCGGATTGGCTGTAGCACACATAATAGCCTCCTCAAGCGGAATACCTGCCTGCCTTACTGTGAAACGCATACAATCCATCAGATTGGTTGCTGAGCCTGCAATTGTCCCATCATGGAGTGTGGCAAGCGGACCTCTGACCGTCACTGCCTGTCCACCGAGTGTATACTCGCCATCCTCAAGCCCTGTGGCTCTCATGCTGTCACTTATTAAAATCATGCGCTTCGCACCAAACATGGCAAATGTCGCCCTGATAACCGACGGATGAATATGCACACCGTCACAAATGAGCTCTGCATGACACTTTTCTGAATCTCTTATAGCCCCGATAACTCCGGGATTCCTGTGATGAAGCGGTGGCATCGCATTATACAAATGTGTGGCATGGCTTGCACCATGCTCAATAGCCTCTACCGCTGTGTCATAATCAGCCGCTGTGTGTGCTATTGAAACCACAACACTTCCTCTTACCCTGTCTATAAAATCAATCGCCCCCGGCTCCTCCGGAGCAATATCTACAAGCTTTATCAAGCCATGGGCCGCATCCTGAAGCTCACAGAAATAATCATAATCACATCGCATGATATTCTCTGCCGCCTGTGCGCCCTTTTTAGAAGGACTGATAAAAGGTCCCTCCATATTGATACCTACAAGATGTGCACCACCATGATAAGTATAATCACCGGCATTTTTCATGACACTCAAAAGCTCATCCCTTTGAATGGTCATAGTAGCCGGACACACGCTTGTCACTCCGATAGAAGCCTCGTATGCTGTAATCACATCAAGCGCTTCTTTGGTGCCGTCACACATGTCAGCTCCCTTGCATCCATGAAAATGAATATCCACAAGACCCGGTATCATGATAAGACCTGATGCATCTATAATCTCCTGCGATGCGCTGTCATTAGCCGCGTCCGTGTCAGCTGTTCTCTCCAAAACACTGTCAAAACGGCCATCCCTAACGACAACATCACCTTGCATAAAGCTGCCATCCTCTGTAAATACCCTTGCATTTTTTATTATCATATACATGCACCTTCTCAACTAAAAAACATCTACAAATAACTCAGTGCAGCCTCATCCGCTACAAGCGTAACATCATTGTGCAGCTGTAATACAGAAGCCGGCACCTGTGGTGTAATCGGTCCAAAGAAAGCCTTGTGCACAATCTCTGCCTTATCCTCACCACTTGCAACAATAAGAATCTTCTTAGCCTGCATGATGGTCTTGATGCCCATTGTATAAGCCTGCTTCGGAACATCATCAGCCGATGCAAAAAAGCGCTTATTGGCCTCAATAGTAGACTCTGTCAGATTCACACAGTGTACCTGCTTGTCAAAAGACTCTCCCGGCTCATTAAAACCGATATGACCATTGTGCCCGATACCAAGAAGCTGTAAATCAACACCGCCAAGAGACTGAATCAGCTCTGTATAGCGCTTGCACTCCTTCTGTGAATCCGGTTCCATGCCGTTTGGCAGATGAGTATTCTCAACCGGAATATTAACATGATCAAACAAATTCTGATGCATAAAATAATAGTAGCTCTGGTCATTCTCACGGCTTAGTCCCTTGTACTCATCAAGGTTCACCGTCATAACCTCTGAGAAGTCCAAATCCCCCTTCTTGAACCACTCAACGAGCTGCTTATACAAGCCGATAGGTGTAGAGCCTGTAGCCAGTCCCAATACACAATTAGGCTTCATAATCACCTGTGCCGATACGATATTTGCAGCCTTTCTGCTCATATCTGCATAATCCTTAGCATGATATATTCTCATGAAAAATCCCCCCAATTCGTAAAATATAACCAATACTATCTGCACAACCTTCAAATGTGCTGTTTGATTACATATATGCATTTTGCCTCGTATAGGACATTTTG
>ENA-UACB01000512-UACB01000512.1-human-gut-metagenome-genome-assembly--contig:-NODE-512-length-9628-cov-22.205996_pt1 | contig 9628 bp, 8 predicted proteins | sample MGYA00243873_ERZ654213 | MGnify/ENA primary metagenome ERZ654213 (study PRJEB26926, sample SAMN06165218) | human gut metagenome | biome: ENVO:00009003; feature: ENVO:2100002; material: ENVO:00002003...
TATGTAAACTATGTCCTTGCACATTCTGTAAACTATGTTATCACACTATACAGCTCGCCCCTCCCGAAACATCACTGCAATTATCAAAAACAAGTTAATAGAATTATAATGTAAAACGTAACCGCAATTAATCTTTGACGCTTGACAGATTAAAAACGCAGAGAAAATCAATAACTACGATGCAACGGGCGGGGCAGAGACCCCGCCCCTACGAAAAGCGAGTGGGATAGCGCAAATGCAAAACCATATAAGCACACAGACGATTGCAGTATGAAAAGCGAGTGGGATAGTGCAAATGCAAAACCATATAAGCACACAGACGATTGCAGTACGAAAAGCGAGTGGGATAGTGCGGAAAATCTCATTGATGGTGCTGACGGAGTACAATCCTTCCGTCTTGACGGCAGAAAAGTTTGCAATATAAAAGGGACGGGTATATCGCAAGCAGAAATCAACAAAGCAACAGTTTGTGCCTTGCCGTCAATCCACCTCCCTTTGACAAGGGAGGCAAGTGTGGTGGTGCGAGGCGAGGGGATTATTGTCCTTTTACAATGGTTGTAGGAATGGCAAGGTTCGATGTGGCAATCCCTCAATTGTTGGCTGAGCAAAGCTCAGCAACAGAAGTTCACCTTTACTCAAGGTAGCCAAGAGTGATAGTGCTTTTCGAGGGATAGTGCGGTTTTGGGAGGGTTGGTGCGAGCGAGGTATAGTGCGGAAATGGCGGTTGCTGTGGGGTGATGTGGATGTCGGGACGGTGAAATGATAATATCGTAAAATCGGTATATATATTTGCTTTGTATTTATTCATTTCCACAAAAAATCCGATAATTATTTGGCGGTTTTGTTGAAAATGATGTGAAAACGTGATTTAAATTTGACTTTAGTTACACAATGTGATAAGATAAACCTATATAAAGACGGTCAAAAACCGTATTGTTTATCCTTTGTGTGAGGTAGCAAAATGAAGAAGAACAAGAATGTATATGACGGGGCTGAAATGGTTCCGGAGAACGTTGAAAATACACATAAGAAAGGGAAATCTCTTACCGGCAGAATATTCAGGTGGATGTGTCTTGCTGTCGGCGGTTCGCTTATGCTTGTCTGCATAATCAATATACTGCTGAGCTATACATATCTTAAGCAGGCGCTTGTGAATGAGATGGACGAGGTAGTGCATACCGCATCGAATACTATTTCAAATCAGTTTGAATCTGTTATAAACGCAATAACGCAGATTTCTGCCGACGCCGATTTTTCTGATGTTGCAGATGTATCTGCGATACGCTCGAAGTGTATTTCTGTCGCAAGAGATAATTCTATGTATGTCAAGGTCGATATGACGGACAGGGACGGTAAGGGACTTAATGACGACTCTCTCAATTGGTCGGACGATCCCGCATATCGTGAGGTAATAGAAACCAATAAAGCGGTTGTCGGTGAGCCTTATTTCTACGAAAAGACGGGTAAGGTCGTTATGGACGTTACCGTGCCTATAATTTCAAACGATATAAATAAGCTGCTGAGAGCGGTGCTTCGTATAACCGTTGACGTGAATGTATTCTCGAATGTTATCGGTCAGATTTCAATCGGGGATACCGGCTATGCGATGGTGGTTGACGCAAAGGGAAATATAATCGCACATCCGGACTCGGAGCTGATACCGCAGCAGATGAATTATATCAGTCTTGCTTCGCAGGACGGCTCATATCAGGCTATGGCTGATTGCGTTTCATCGGCAATTGCGGGTGAATCGGGATTCGGCGAGGTTACGCTTGACGGCGTTTCAAAATATGTCAGCTATGCGCCTATAAGCAATGCGGAAGGCTGGAGCTGTATAATGGTTGCGACACCGTCTGAGCATACGCAGAGCATTTATAATTCTGTTGTTATCGGCACTATTGTAGCGGTCGTATGCTTTGCGCTGTCGGTACTGCTTATAATAACGATAGTGAAAAAGATAATTTCGCCCGTAAAGCAGTGTTCGGACAGAATCGTTACGTTATCGCACGGCGATCTTCACCAGCAGGAACTTGACTTCGGCAAGAAAATTGACAAGGAAATATCTCAGCTGAGCGAAAGCACGAACCTTATCAGCAAGAATATAAATGAAATCATATCCGACATCGACACTATGCTAAGAACGCTCGGAAACGGCGATCTTACATATAAGCCGGCTGATGTTTATCTCGGTGACTTTGCGCCTATCAGGCAGTCATACGAATCTATAATGATCTCACTTAATAAGACGATGGACAAAATAAGCAAGGCAGGTCAGCGTGTTGCTACAGGCTCTGAGCAGGTGGCATCTGCGGCAGGCAGTCTTTCGGGCGGTGCGGCAAAGCAGGCGGCATCGGTCGAGGAGCTTTCGGCATCGCTTACCGAGGTTGCGGAAAAGGTCAACCGTAACGCAGTGAGAGCGGAAAACGCCGCTGAGAATTCGGCTCAGGCTACAAAGCTTGTTGAATCGGGCAACGAACAGATGAACGGTCTGCTTGGGGCTATGCAGGAAATCGGAGAAACATCCGGCGAGATCGAAAAGATAATAAGAGCGATAGACGATATTTCGTTCCAGACGAATATACTTGCGCTTAATGCGGCGGTAGAGGCGGCAAGAGCGGGTGACGCAGGAAAGGGATTTGCTGTTGTTGCGGACGAGGTAAGAAATCTTGCGGGCAAGGTTGCTGAGGCGGCAAGCACAACGACAGAGCTTATCAAGAACTCGATGAAGGCCGTTGAAAACGGAACGATGATCGCAAACAAGACGGCACAGACGCTGACCGAAATCGTCAATACGACAACTGCCACAACAAAGCTGGTAGGCGAAATCTCAATGGCTTGTGCAGAGCAGGCTGAGGCTATAGAGCAGATCAATGTCGGCGTTGATCAGATCTCTTCGGTAGTACAGACAAATTCCGCTACAAGCGAGGAATGTGCGGCTTCTGCACAGGAACTTTCGGTACAGGCAAATCTGCTTGACGAGATGGTATGCGGCTTTACGATCGACAAGGAACTTGTTGCCCGTGAGGATGCGGCAGAGGATGAAGAACCGTCTGAGGAAGAGGAAAACGCTGAAAACGGGGAAGAACCCGAATATGAGGATGACGACCCGGACGATGACGAAAACTGAATTTCTTAAAACAGGCAACAATATATAACTGATCCCTCCTGCATTATTACGCAGGAGGTATCGTTTTGTCAGTATTCGTCTTTTATGCGGAATAAGGTTTCGTGGGGGTCGGGCTGACGGTCGGCAACGTACATATCGTTTATCACGATGTAGCGGCTGTCCTGAAGGGTCTGTACTACTTTGTCAATGTCTTCCTCAGTGCCTTGAGCCTCCATTTCGACCGAGCCGTCGTAGAGATTTTTTACCCAGCCTGTTACGCTGTAGAGCGAGGCGGCATTCTGCGCCCGGTAGCGAAAGCCGACACCCTGAACTCTGCCTTTGAAGAAAAAGTGCTTTCTGATTATGTTTGTGTTCATTTTTGCCTCCGTCAGAATGTGAATATGTCTTTATCAAGCTCTTTCACAAGCTTATCGCTGTAAAGCTCCATTTCTTCGGGGCTTTGTGAGCTAAGAGGCTCGATTATGCCGATCGTCATCATACCTGCCTGCCTTGCGGCTTTGAGAGAAGCGGATACGTCATCGAGCATAATGCAGTTTTCGGGCGGTACGCCGAGCGTTTTTGCGGTATCGAGATATATGTCGGGGTACTGTTTGCCTTTGCCGAAAACGGCGGCGGAGCTTATCGTTTCAAACATTCCCCACAGTCCTGTGTGATGAAGCACGGGGGTGTAAAGCTCGGGGGTCTGCGAGGTGCATACGGCGGTCTTGTAGCCGCTTTTCAGAGCAAGCTCAACCGTTTCACGAGCGAAGGGTTTTAGTTTTACGTTGTGTCGGTATTCGTCTATGGCGAGATCTGTCCATTCCTGCATAAGCTGTTCGGGCGTTTCGGGAAGACTGAAAAGATCTATTGTGTACAATGCTGTTTCGTAAAAAGAGCGGTGGCTGCATTGCCTGCCGTAATCATCGGGCGGAGTTATGTCACGTCTGCGCAGAAATTCCTCGTCAACGTACTGCCAGACGTACATCGAGTCGAGCAGAGTGCCGTCAAGGTCGAACAGCACGGCTTTTATATCGTTCATATTCTTCTCCTTTCTAAGCTTATATATACTGCTATTGTATCACAATAAGGCTGTGGGGTCAATAAGATTTTACGGACGATTTTCGTGTATGCGGCTTGCAAAATGCGTGGATTTATGGTATACTGAATTAAAAGAAATACAGAGAAGAATAAAGGAAAGAAAAGAAAATTGGAACAGACAAAAGAAAATAAGATGGGCGTAATGCCTGTAAATAAGCTGCTTGTTACAATGTCGCTTCCTATAGTTATATCAATGCTTATCCAGGCAATGTATAACCTTGTTGACAGCGTATTTGTGGCACAGATAAACCCGGACGCACTGACCGCTGTAGGTATGGCGTTTCCGATGCAGAGCCTTATGATAGCGTTTCAGACGGGGCTTGGCGTCGGAATGAATGCGCTTGTATCACGCTATCTCGGACAGAAGAAGCCTTATGAGGCAGGTCTTGCGGCAACGCATGCGCTTATTCTTACCGCTTTGAACTATGTTGTATTTTTAATAGTAGGGCTTACGGCGATACCTGCGTTTTTCTCGATACAGACACATTCTGAAATCATAGCGGGATATGGTGTTGAATATCTGTCAATCGTATGCTGCGGCTCGCTCGGATTATTCTTCCAGATATACGGCGAGCGTATATTGCAGGCGACGGGCAAGACACTGCTTTCGATGGTGTCGCAGATACTCGGTGCGGTTATAAACATAGTGCTTGATCCTGTGTTTATTTTCGGTGTTGATTTTCTCGGAATACCCGCAATGGGCGTTACGGGTGCGGCAATCGCCACTGTAACAGGTCAGATAATAGCGGCGGCGGTAGGATTTTTACTGCACCACTTTCACAATAAAGAATTAAGGCTTGTATTCAGAAAATTCAGACTGAATCCTGGTACGATAAAGACGATATATGCCGTCGGAATACCTTCTATTATAATGAGTGCACTGGTTTCGGTGCTGACGTTCGGTATGAATATAATACTGAAAGCGTATGAGCCTGCGGCGGCTACGGTATTCGGCGTATACTTCAAGCTGCAGAGCTTCGTGTATATGCCTGTGTTCGGTATGAATAACGGAATAGTTCCTATCATAGCCTATAACTACGGGGCAGGAAAGCCAAAGCGTATAACGGATACGCTGAAGCTCGGTGTTATCTGCTCGGTTGCGATAATGATAGTCGGACTGCTGCTGTTCCAGCTTATACCGGTGCAGTTACTGGGTATGTTCGCTCCGACTGACGATATGATAAGGCTCGGTGAAACGGCGCTCAGAATATTCAGTGTATCGTTTGTATTTGCCGGAGTGTCGATAGTGTTAAGTTCGGGTTTCCAGGCGCTCGGAAACGGCTTTTACAGTATGATAGTATTTATAGTAAGACTTATTGTGCCGACACTGCCTTTTGCGTGGCTGTTCGGCATTATCGGAGGGGTTGACTGCATATGGTGGTCGCTCCCTGTAAGCGATTTGTTAGGACTTATTGTTGCGATACTCCTTATGCGCAGGATCTATAAGAATGTCATATCGAAAATGTATGACAAACAGGATGAATCCTCGGCACAGGTACAGCAGGCATAAGAATAAAGCACAAACGGAGGAATGATTATGGGAAAAATAATCACTATTTCAAGACAGTACGGAAGCGGAGGAAGCGAGATCGGCAGAAAGGTCGCAAAAGCACTTTCGATCCCGTATTACGACAGGACGATAATTGATGTTACCGCAAAGGAAAGCGGATTTGATCCCAAATACATAGAACGTGCGGAGCAGACGACAACGACCAGTTTTCTTTACAATCTTGCGATAAACGGTATGTACACACAGCCGCTTACCGACCAGCTTTTCTCGGCGGAGTGCAGAGTTATCAAGGCTCTTGCGGATAAAGGTCCGTGCGTTATAGTCGGCCGCTGTGCGGACTATGTGCTGAGGGAGCAGTACAGTACATTTGATGTTTTCGTGCATTCTACGGATGATTTCAGATGCGGACGTATCTGCGAGCATGACAATATAAGCAAGGACGAGGCGCTTTCGATTATCAGACAGAAGGATAAGGCAAGGCGCAGACACTACAAGTATTATACGGAACGTAACTGGGGCGAATCGCTGAATTACGATCTGTGCATCAATACGGCTACCTGCGGTATTGATGAGGCGGCTGAAATAATCGCTAAGCTTGCAGGCAAATAAAGACGTCGCATTCAGCGGCTGACGCCTTTAAGAATAGTAAAAAATCGGCTGTCAATGGTGACTTTCAAATCACATTGGCAGCTTATTTTTTTAAAACAGTTAAACAGAGAAAATATTTGAACAGAAGGAACGGTGAACGATGGAATTTGTAATGCTCTTTTTTTCGGCAATCATCATTGTCTGCATTGTAGGCAATAAGCTGTCGGCAAGGATAGGTGTACCGAGCCTGCTTATATTTCTGGCGCTTGGTATGATATGCGGCTCGGACGGTATTCTGAAGATACCGTTTGACAACTATCAGCTCAGCGAGCAGGTGTGTACGGTATGTCTTATATTTATAATGTTCTGCGGCGGTTTTTCTGCCAACTGGAAAGCGGCAAAACCTGTTGCTTTGCGTGCGGGACTTTTATCCTCGCTCGGTACGATAGTTACGGCGCTTATTACTACGGCAGGCTGTCATTTCCTGATAGGATTTGATATAAAAGAGAGCTTTCTTATCGGTGCGGTTATTTCGTCTACCGATGCGGCATCGGTGTTCTCGATACTTCGTTCAAAGCAGTTGAACCTGCGTGGCGGTCTGGCTTCACTGCTGGAAATCGAGAGCGGTTCTAACGACCCGTTTTCTTATATGCTGACGGTCATTGCGCTTGCGATAATGGCAGGTGATGATATTTCACAGCTTGGTCTTCTTGCGGTGCTGCAGATAGTCCTCGGTGTTGCATTCGGCTTTGCGATGGGATTTGCCGCAGTATTTGTAATGAAAAAGGTGAAGCTGTCGAAAAACAGCTTTGACATAATTTTTATGATGGCGATGATATTTGCGGCATATTCCGCACCTATACTGCTCGGCGGCAACGGATACCTCAGTGTATACATAGCAGGTATCATCATCGGTAACAGCAACATAGGAGAGAATAAGGCGCAACTTGTACATTTCTTCGACGGAATCACGGGGCTGAGCCAGATAATGCTGTTCTTCCTGCTGGGATTGCTGTCGAATCCTTCACAGCTACCGGGCATAATACTTCCGGCACTTGCAATATTTGCGGTGATGACCTTTATATCACGTCCTGTTGCGGTGTTTGCGATATGCTCAAAGGGGTATACTTGGGCTGACAGGCTGTTTATAGCGTGGTCGGGTCTGAGAGGTGCATCGTCCATCGTTTTCGCAATAATGGCTACGGTGAGCGATGTGTACACGGACAGCAATCTGTTCAATATAGTAGTGTGCGTCTGCCTTATCTCCGTTGCGTTTCAGGGAACGTTACTGCCGAAGGTCGCAACGGGGCTTAAACTCATTGATAACGAAAGCAGTGTATTAAAGACGTTCAACGACTATCAGGACGAAACTCCGCAGTTCAATATGATGCGTATATTCGTATCGGATACTCACACCTGGAACGGACACAAGATAAGCGAGATAGATTTCCCAGACGATTCGCTTGTGCTTATGATAAAACACGGCGACAGCACTATCGTGCCGAAAGGCGATACGGTGATAAATGCCGGAGATGATGTTATACTCAGCATTCCGTCATACAGGGACAGCGGAAATATATTGCTCAAGGAATATGAGATAGGGCCAAAGCATTTATGGAAGGGAAAGACTATAAAGGAGCTTGACCTGCCGACTACGCTTCTTATTATAATGATAAAGAGAAACGGCGATATGGTCGTACCTAACGGAAGCACTGTAATAAAGCAGGGCGATATTCTTGTTGTCAGCGACCAGTCGCATATAGAAGAAAAGAAGAAAAAGGATAAGCACGGCGGTGATGAGCCGGATAAAAAGCCGGAAAAAGCGGCTGAGAATAAAGAATGCGATGAAAAAGAGGGGGAGAAGGTGAGCGTGTAACAATTGACGGAAGAACGATAATGACTTTCGGACTTGAAATTAAAGGTCGGCTGTGATAGAATAAGGCTGACGGCTTTTGTAAATATGAAACTGCCGTGTTATATATGCGGCAGTTGCTTTTTTGTGAGGAAAATATGAAACGCAGTAAGAAAATATCGGTGCTCAGAGAGTGCGCTCGGAACAAGCATATATGCAGGTGCTTTTACGAATATGACAAAAGCTATTGGTATTACTATATCAATGATTTCAACGACAAATTTGTACTCGGGCAGGAAGAAAACGACTTTGAACTTAACGGGTATACAATCCGTAAAATTGACGAACTGCAAAAAGCAGAAATCAAGAATGATATATGCGAAGAGATAAACAGACTGAACGGGGTTGCAGGGCAAATCAAAGCTCCCGGAATTGATATAAGCTCGTGGCAGAGCATATTCAATTCGCTCCGTGAGTGCGGTGAATGGGCGATAGTCGAGAATGAAAATGAAGAGATATTCCATATAGGGATAATCTTAAAGGCGGGGAAGAATAAACTGACGATGAGAGAGTTTGACGCAGACGGAAAGTGGCAGGAAGAAACCAAAATTCCATACAAAGAAATAACAAGCGTCAGCTTTAAAACAAGATATATTGATAACTGGAGAAAGTATCTCGAAAGAACGAAAGAAGGATAAGCATGGACATTAAGGAAAACTTCAAGGGGCATTTAAGCACTATCAATCATCACAAGATGGAAGTAATGAGGCTGTGCTTCAAGGTCGGTCTTTATAAGCAGGGGCTTATGCACGATCTGTCAAAATACTCGCCGAAGGAATTCATAAGCGGTGTGGTATTTTACACGGGGGATAAAAGCCCGAATACGACCGAAAGACGTGTGACGGGAAAAAGCGAGGCGTGGCTTCACCATAAGGGAAGGAACAGGCATCACTTTGAATACTGGATAGATTACGGACAGGAGCCGGGTTCTGCGATGCAGGGAACGAAGATGCCTGTAAAGTATGTTGTGGAGATGTTCTGCGACAGAGTGGCGGCTTGTAAGACATATTATAAAGAGAATTATAACGACAGTATGCCGTTTGAATATTTCAACAAGAACAGAAAACACTATATGATGCACCCGGAAACTATGGAACTTCTTGGAAAGATGCTGATAATGCTGAAAAGATACGGCGAGGAGGATACGCTGGTATACATAAGGGAGAGAATTCTTACCGGAAAGTATCCGAAAAAGACGGCGGTAAAAAGCTGATAAAATACATTAAATAGCAGAAAAATGCAGTAAATAGAATATATAGACAGCTTTTTACGGCTGATTGTGTAAAGTGCCTTTAAAAACAGGATTTGACGAGTAAGTTTTATGTAAATTTACTTTGAAAAAAACGTTGACAAATGTCGTTTTCCGTGATATAATAGACAAGCACTCAAACGAGAGGGCACAAAAACAGAGGGT
>ENA-UACB01000516-UACB01000516.1-human-gut-metagenome-genome-assembly--contig:-NODE-516-length-9608-cov-3.972679_pt1 | contig 9608 bp, 8 predicted proteins | sample MGYA00243873_ERZ654213 | MGnify/ENA primary metagenome ERZ654213 (study PRJEB26926, sample SAMN06165218) | human gut metagenome | biome: ENVO:00009003; feature: ENVO:2100002; material: ENVO:00002003...
GAGCCTTATCGTCGGCAGCGTCAGATGTGTATAAGAGACAGTTGACGGTGAGAATGTCCGCTGCCGCGCGGTTACGCCCTCGGGCGAGCTTGACGGGCATAAGATCGGCTGCTGGGACGAGATAATAAAAACCGTCACCGGTATCGCCGGATACATAAGCGAGATCGAGTATTTCACCGTGAGCATCATGCTAACGGAAGGCGGCTTTGTCATCGACTCTATCGACACAAACCCCGACCTGCCGCCGATCGCGCACAGCGATGCGCTCAACAGCTTCCTGCTCGACAGGCTTGAAAAAAAGCGCGAAACTGTAGTAGTCACGCGCGAAAAGTGGTGGACGGCGTTTAAGGATAAGCGCTTTAAGCGCTTTGTGCGCCGCTGCTGCCGCCCCGGCATAAGGCCTTATATGCAGAAGCTCTGGATGAGCTCGGTCTGGGACGACTTCCGGCACAATAAGGGCACAACGCTTTCACAGAAGCTCTGGTGCTATAAGCGAGGCTTCCTGTCGTTCAGAATAAAGCAATACGGGCTTACTAAGGATAACTATAAAAGCTTCCTGTCCGACTATCAGTACCACTGGCTAAACAGAATAAACAACAGCTATCAAATATGGATAAACGACAAAACGACGACGCGATATGTCTTTGAGCCGTACAAGCAGTATCTTGCAAAGTATTACTACGACATAATTAAAATGGAGGGCGAGACCTGCATAAAGGCGCTTCAGGATATCCCCGAGGGCTTTGACGCGTCGTTCGACGGAATATTCGCCCTGCTGCGCCGGGAAAAGCTGCTTGCGCTCAAGCCCTCGTCCGGAACCCACGGCGACGGATTTTACCGCATGGAGTATGCCGACGGCAAATATCTCATTAACGGCGACGAGATGACCGAGGATGAGATAAAAAACATGATAGAGGGCTTTAAGTCGATCTATGTCATAACTGAATATCTCTTCATGCACAAGGATCTGAAGAAGATATATCCGCACTCTGTCAACACCATCCGCGTTGCGGTCGTCAACCAGTCGGCGTACGAGCCGAAGATCATGCAGACATATATGCGCATTGGCTCGTCCTCAACGGGCTTTACCGACAACGTCGGCTACGGCGGCATATGCGCCAAGATCGATATTCCCACCGGCCGCTACTACTGCGCCGAGAAGATCATCGATCATAAGTTCACTCCGTGCCCTGTCCATCCGGATACCGGCGTTGAGATCGAGGGCATAGTTCCCAACTGGGAGCTTATGAAAAAGGGCATAACGGACATTTGCCGCTTCATGCCCGAGCTTGAGTATCTCGGATTTGATATCGCCATCACGGATGACGGCTTTAAAATAATCGAGATAAACATACATCAGGATCTGCACAAGGTCGCCGAGCACTCGGAGGAATTCAAGGCGTTCTTCAGGGATAAGCTCGCGCTCAAGGCAAAGCAGTATGACCTGAAAAAATATTAAGACAGGAGAGTAATAAATGAAAACGATAGGTTTCCTTATAAGCCACAAAAACGGCGAAGGCCGCCGCGCCCTTCTGCCGGAGCACATAGGCAAGATAAAAAATGCCGACAAGCTGTATTTTGAAACAGGCTACGGCGAAGCGGTCGGCGTGAGCGATGAAGAGTACGCGGCCTGCGGCTGCCATATTGTTACGCGCGAGCAGGCGCTTGCATGCGATATCATAACCGATGTTAAGCTCGGCGACGCAGACTATCTCGACGAGATAAACAGCAGCAAGATAATGTTCGGCTGGGCGCACACGGTGCAGAACATCGACTTCACAAGCGATATGATCCGCAAAAAGCACACAGTCGTTGCGTGGGAGGAGATATTTGAGCACGGCCGTTATATCTTCTACCGCAACCGCGAGGTCGCCGGTGAGGCCGCCGTCATGCAGGCGTTCCGATACTGCGGCAAAATGCCGTATGACACGTGCGTAGCCATCCTCGGCAACGGCCAGACGGCAAAGGGTGCAATGCGCATCCTGCACGGCCTCGGTGCTCGCGTTGACGTTTACAGCCACAGGCTCGAGCAGCTTTTCCGCAAGAACATGTTCGATTACGATGTGCTCATAAACTGCGTCATGTGGGATACCACGCGCACCGACAGAATTATATATAAGGAAGACCTCAAGAAAATGAAGCCCGGCACGCTTATAATAGATGTAAGCTGCGATCCGCATCTTGAGATCGAGACCTCGCACCCGACGACGATAGACGATCCGGTATACGTCGTCGACGGAGTTATCCACTACGCGGTCGATAACACCCCGGCCATGTACCCGATAACCGTGACCAAGGTGCTCAGCGAGGGCATTTCAAACTATATCGATATTATTATAGAAAAGGATTTCGACGAATACCCGGAATCGCTGAAGAAGGCGACTGTCATAAAGGACGGACACATCCGCGACGAGAGAATAGCGGAGTTCAGAAAAGCCCGTGGGGTGTTCTGCGAGTAAAAGAAAATGACTGACGGATATGGCAGAAAAATCGAATATCTGCGCATGTCGGTGACCGATGCCTGCAACCTGCGCTGCGTCTACTGCATGCCGCCGGATGGAATGGCCGAATGCCCCTGCCACTCAGCGATGAGCGCGGATGAGTTCGTGGAAATAGCTCGCGCCGCGGCGGAGCTTGGCATGAAAAAGCTGCGCATAACGGGCGGTGAGCCGCTGGTGCGGAGTGATATTGTGCCTCTCGTGCGAGCACTCGGCGAGATACCGGGCATAGAGGATATGAGCCTTACGACGAATGCCACACTCCTTGCGTCGATCGCAAAAGAGCTGTATGAAGCCGGTATACACAGGATAAATATCAGCCTCGATACGCTCGATGCGGAAAAATACGCAAAGATCACGCGCGGAGGAAAGCTTTCAGACGCATTTGACGGCATACGCGCGGCGTTCGAGGCCGGGATGAGCCCTGTTAAGCTCAATACCGTGCTTATCGGCGGCTTTAACGATGATGAGATCGCGTCCCTTGCCGAGCTTACACTGCACTATCCCGTGCAGCTTAGGTTCATAGAGCTTATGCCCATCGGAGATACTAAGGGTGAGTTTGCGGCAAGCGCATTTCTTCCGGACAGCGCGGTGCTCGAAAGGCTGCCGCAGCTGCGCGCAGTGCCGAGCGAAAAGCACACGGTCGCAAGGCTGTATAAGCTTCCCGGCGCGAAAGGTGAGGTCGGGCTTATAAGCCCGCTGAGCAACCACTTCTGCTCGGAATGCAACCGCCTGCGCCTGACGGCGGACGGTTGCCTGAAGCCGTGTCTGCATTCGGCCGAGGAACTGCCGGTCAGAGGTCTGCACGGGCAGGAACTGAAAGATGCGATAATTTCTGCCGTATCACACAAACCGGAAAAGCATGTCGCGCTTTCGGCGACCGAGCGCAGCGAGGCAAAGCGGAGCATGTATCGTATAGGAGGCTGAAAAATGGCGAAGATAGCCGCAATTTGCATAAGTGACGTAAGGGGAATACAAAAGCATGAGATCCCCGAGGCGTTTTTGAAAAAGGACTGGGGCATCGAGGGAGATGCCCATGCCGGCAATTGGCACAGACAGGTGAGCCTGCTGTCGGTCGACAGTGTTGCAAAGCTTCAGGAAAAACTCAGCTTTGAGCTCAAGCACGGTGCGTTTGCCGAGAATATCCTTGTTGAAGGTATGGCGGTGCACACGCTGCCTGTCGGCACAAAGCTGCGTATAGGCTCGGCACTGTGCGAGGTCACGCAGATCGGCAAGGAGTGCCATAACGACTGCGCGATACGCAAGGCCGCAGGCGACTGCGTTATGCCGCGCGAGGGCATATTCGTAAAGGTTCTTGAATCCGGCGAGATAAAGACCGGCGACGATATAAAAATCACGGAATAAGCTAAACAAGCCCACGGAGATTTTTCTCCGTGGGCTTGTTTAATAAAATGCACTATATTTCGGCCAGCCGGTGCTGGGCCTGGCGGAATTTGAGCGGCGTGCAGTTATACTCCGAGCGGAAGCACTTGGTGTAATAGCTGCTGCTGCAAAAGCCGACGCTCTGCGCGATCTGCGATATGCTCTTGTCGGTCTCCGACAGATAGTAAACGCTGCGCGTCAGGCGGTAGTGAACGAGGTACTGAAACGGCGTTGTTCCGTATAGGCGCTTGAAAATGCGGCAGCACTCGCCGCGGCTGATGTGCGCGGCGGCAGCAATATCCTCAAGGGTTATCTTTTCGGCGTAGTTTTCCTGAATGAATCTGCGCAGAATATCAATACGCGCCTTTTCCGTGTGCGAAACGCTGCGGCTGCCGCCGATATCGGGCACACAGTTTTCATACAGCGTGAGCCATATCTCCGACACCATGATCTTCAGGCGCAGCTCGTATCCCGGCATTTTCGCAGAATACGTTGACTGCATACTGCGCATAATATCGCATATGTCGTTTGCCCAGCCGCTGCCGCGAAGGGGAACATAGTCCAGATTGCGCGCCTTGAGAATTGGATCTACATAACGCGCCTGAAGCCGGGTGTCGTCTGCACCGGCGATGCAGTCGGTGCTGAAGCTTACGCTGATGAAATTTGCGCCCTCCTTTGAGTTTGCAACGACTCCGTGCGCTGCGCCGCTGTTGATAAACAGACCTTCACCCTCACGCAGGACAAGCTCGCGCCCGTTGAGCAGCGCGCGAAGCTCACCGCTTGTGACAAGCAGCAGCTCCGGCTCACGATGGCGGTGGTGCCCAACGGTTTTCGATGCCGGACTGATGCACTGACTAAGCACTCTAAGCTTTGGTATTTGCTCGCTCATGCAATTCACACCCCAATTTCAAGGAAAAACTGATTTATTTTGTATTGTTTAGTACAGAAATATTACCACATATTCATGTACGCAGTCAATGGGTATTTGTTGTTTTTATAGAAAAAGCAAAAATATTCTCATCTTTTGCGAATATAGTGTGATTTATCGGGCGAAAGCATTGACTATTTTGCATATACATTGTAATTTTGATATATCGCAGGGCAATATATTGCTGTATTGCCAACACAAAAAATTACGGGATAGTCCCGATCAACCGAAAGGAGAACCATCATGGCTCATAAAACAGAGTTCCTTTACATGTCCGAGCCCGACACCATCGCTGCCGGCGTTCTGGATGCAAAAAAGTGCATTGACAATGCCGAAGAGGTGTTCACCCTGCTTGCAAAGGGCGATTATCTCATGGGCGGCAATAACCACAATAACCACGGCATGTACATTGTATTCCCCAAGGAGAGCGAGTTCCCCAATATGCCCGTCGCCGGCCCCGACCGCCGCTTCGTCGCAATGCCGGCTTACCTCGGCGGCAGATTCGATATCTGTGGCCAGAAATGGTACGGCTCGAATGCCGCAAACAAGAAAAAAGGCCTGCCGCGCAGCGTCCTGATGGTCACCCTTAATAATAAGGACACCGGCGAACCCATTGCTTACATGAGCGCAAACCTGCTCAGCGCAGCGCGCACCGGCGCCGTTCCCGGCGTTGCGACCCGTTATCTGGCTCGCAAGGACGCGGAAGTTCTGCTGTGCATCGGCTGCGGTGCAATCGGCACCTCCTGCCTTGACAACGTGATCACCCAGATGCCCAAGGTCAAGAAGGTCATCTGCAATAACCACTCCCTCGCTCCGGCAGAGAAGCTGGCGGCACATGTCCGCGAGGCATACGGCGTTGAAGCCGTCGTCGAGCAGGATCTCGAAAAGGCAGTGCGCCAGGCAGACGTCATCTCCGTTGCCGCATCGCGCACCGCATTCCTGAACCTCAAGGGCGAGTGGGTAAAGCCCGGCTGCACCATCCTCGCCTCCGGCCCGATCCACTTCGACCAGGAAGAGGGCGGCGAGTACGAGAAGAACGGCGGCCTGTGGACCAAGATGAAGGTCGTATACGACCACATCGGCCTGCACCACGCATATGTCGAGGACGCGATAGCGACCGGCGATAAGGAAGAGTACTACGCAGGCGTCATCGGCGGCCCCGTATACCACCTCATCGACCTCGGCCTGAAGGAGCAGCTCGACGATTCTCTGGCCATCGGCAAGATCATCATGGGTCAGCAGCAGGGACGCACCAGCGATGACGATATCATCTGCTTCATCGCATGCGGCATGAGCGTTTTCGACCTCGGCCTCGGCTACGACCTGTATCAGACCGCACTCGAAAAGGGCATCGGCACCAAGCTCCTGCTCTGGGAAAATCCTGCCCAGTGCGAGTAATTTTACGATAACATTATCTCCTTTTAAATTAATTTCAGCTGCGGAAAGCGGAGGCATTTGCCTCCGCTTTCTGTGCGTAAAAAAGCTCCGACGCTGCTGAGCATCGGAGCTTTTGCACATATTTAGTTCAGCTTCATGTCGCCGTCTTTTATCCATCCGAGCTTGCGGCAGATAAGGCCGAAGACCCAGGAGAGAACGGCAGGAAGGACGATGGCTATAAGCGCAAGGCCTATCCAATCGACCGCGGTGGGGGTGATCGCCGCCGCGCCGTCGAGCAGCGCCTCGGCCGAGGGGTTTGACCAACCGGTCCACACGCCGATAGGGCCGACGAGACCGCAGGTACCCATGCCTGAGGATACTGCCGCGCCGTTCATCTCAAGCTTGAACAGGCATGTGGCGACAGGGCCGGTAACGGCGCTTGCCGCGATGGCAGGTATCCATATCTTCGGGTTGCGCACGATGTTGCCCATTTGCAGCATCGAGGTGCCGAGTCCCTGCGAGACCACACCGCCCCAGCCGTTTTCCCTGAACGAAACGACCGCAAAGCCTACCATGTTCGCACAGCAGCCTGCGAGAGCCGCGCCGCCTGCAAGGCCCGTGAGGCTCAGCGCCGCGCATATCGCCGCCGAGGATATCGGTAGCGTGAGCGCAATGCCGACGATGACGGAAACGAGCACGCCCATGACAAACGGCTGCTGAGTCGTAGCCCATTTTATGAGCGTTCCGACGGCCATTGCGCCCTTGCCGATGGGGGCCGCGATGAAGTAAGCCGCGCCGATGCCGATGAGTATCGTGACTATCGGCGTCACGAGAATGTCGATCTTAGTCTCCTTCGAGACCATTTTGCCAAACTCGGCTGCGACTATCGCAACGACATAAACGGCAAGCGGTCCGCCCGCGCCGCCCATGACGTTCGTCGCATAGCCGACCGGGATGAGCGAAAACAGCACCATCGCCGGGGCATGCAGCGCATATCCTATGGCCACCGCCATCGCCGGGCCGACCATGGCCGAGGCAAATTTGCCTATCGTGTAGCCTGTTTCGCCGATCTTGATAAGCGGCTGAGCCAGAAACGAAATACCCAGCTGCGTGCCGAGCGTGTCGAGAATGGTGCCGACGAGCAGCGTGCAGAAAAGCCCCTGCGCCATTGCGCCGAGCGCGTCTATACCGTAGCGCTTGAGGCTGACCTCAATATCCTTGCGCTTGAAAAATGCATTGACCTTGGACATAAGCGATTACCTCGTAACAAAAAAGTAGACTACTAAGTGTCTTGACACTTGCATAGTCTACTTTAACGCTTATTATCACATTTGTCAATGAGCAATTACTGCTTTTGAGTATAAAGAAGTCCGGCCTGCACAAGCTGAGCTTTTATGCGCTCGAAGCACTCGGCATTGGGGCAGGAGAGCACATGCAGATGTATCCCGCCTGTGAGCGTGCTCAGGGGGCTTGCGTCCTGCTCGCTGCATTTTCTTATAAACTGCTCGACATCGTATCGGTTTGACAGGTGCAGCGGCCCTGTGAGCTGGCCGTACAGCGGATGCTCGACCGTGACGTTCACGACCGTGGCGCCGTTATCGACCATGATGTTCAGCTCTTTTTCCATGTTGTCAAAATCGTGTACGCAGGCGACGGTGTACTGGTCGCTTGCGACCGAGAGGTCAATGACGTATCCGCGCGGCGTGGCGAGCACCTTCTCGCCGGAGGCGCGCAGCAGCGCAACGTCGCCGACGATGATCTGACGGCTGACCGACAGCTCCTTTGCAAGCTTTGACGCGCTTATCGGGCGGTCGGTCTGCTTGAGAGCGTTCATTATATATTCGCGGCGTTTTTCGGAATTCATATGCATTACCTCTTTGCGTCGAGCATCTCGTCCTTGAGCGACATGAGCTTTTCGGACAGATCGACATAGTACTGATGGGGGAAGTCAAAGCGCTTGACCTCCGGCCAGAGAGTGGAAACCTCGTATGCGCAGCGGCGTCTTATCTCGTCGAGTGTCGGAAGCTCATACACGAGCTTGCCTTTCTTGAAGACAGGAACGAGCAGCTCCTGTGCCTTGAAGTTTTCCATGGTCTTGCGTTTCCAGCGTGCGGAAGGGTCGCAGATCTCGAGGGGCTTTGTGTCGTCAACGATTTCGTCGTGCATGCAGATGTAGTCTGCCTCGGCCATGCCGTTTTCGCGCTCGAAGAAGCGATAGACCTTTTTGAAGCCGGGGTTTGTGATCTTGCCGACGTTTTCGCTGATCTTGATCTTGGGGATGATGTTTCCGTCGTCATCCTCAACGGCGCAGAGCTTGTATACTCCGCCGAACACGGGGTCGGATTTTGCGGTTATAAGGCGCTCGCCGACGCCGAAGGAGTCGATCTTCGCGCCCTGAAGCAGAAGCTCAGTTATAAGACGCTCGTCGAGGGAGTTTGAAACGGTGATCTTGCACTCGGGCCAGCCTGCCTCGTCGAGCATTGCGCGAGCCTTGCGCGTGAGATATGCCATATCGCCGGAGTCAAAGCGGATGCCACATTTGGTTATGCCGAGGGGCTTGAGCACCTCATTGAACGCGCGGATGGCGTTGGGAACGCCGCTTTTGAGCGAGTTGTAGGTGTCGACGAGCAGCGTCGCGTTGGTCGGATAGGTCTCGCAATAAGCCTTGAAGGCCTCGTACTCCGAGTCGAACATCTGCACCCAGGAGTGTGCCATCGTGCCGCCTGCCGGAACGCCGTAGCGCGTGTCGGAAAGGGCACAGGCTGTACCCGCACAACCGCCGATGTAGGCGGCTCTTGCACCGGTCACGGCGCCGTCGATGCCTTGTGCGCGGCGCGAACCGAACTCAAGCACGACTCTGCCCTCGGCAGCGCGGCAAACTCTGTTCGCCTTGGTCGCGATAAGGCTCTGATGGTTTATTTCAAGAAGAACGTAGGTCTCGATAAGCTGAGCCTGAATTGCCGGTGCGCGCACGATCATAAGCGGCTCACGCGGAAACACGGGCGTTCCCTCCGGGATCGCCCAGATATCGCCCTCAAACTTGAAATTGCGCAGATACTCAAGGAACTGCTCGGAGAACATTTTCCTGCCGCGCAGATACTCTATATCTTCGTCGTCAAAGTGCAGGTTCTGGATATATTCGACCACCTGCTCAAGTCCGGCAGCGATGGCAAATCCGCCGTTGTCGGGATTCTGACGATAAAAAACATCGAAATAGGTGATCTTATCGCCCATGCCGTGGTCGAAATATCCGTTGCCCATAGTGAGCTCATAGTAATCGCACAGCATGGTCAGGTTAAGCTTTCTGTCAGTCATATTAGCCTCCGGGATCCATACATTAAGGGTATGTTAATTATACCTATAGTATATAACCTGTCTCTTATACACATCTCCGAGCCCACGAGACTAGGCATGATCTCGTA
>ENA-UACB01000520-UACB01000520.1-human-gut-metagenome-genome-assembly--contig:-NODE-520-length-9513-cov-3.164728_pt1 | contig 9513 bp, 10 predicted proteins | sample MGYA00243873_ERZ654213 | MGnify/ENA primary metagenome ERZ654213 (study PRJEB26926, sample SAMN06165218) | human gut metagenome | biome: ENVO:00009003; feature: ENVO:2100002; material: ENVO:00002003...
CGGAGATGTGTATAAGAGACAGATATATAACAGCAAATTTTAAGTCAACCGGTTCAAAAGCAGGCGCATTTTCGCCTGCTTTTTTGTGCATCGGGACAAATCGGGAATTTTTTGTAAAAGCCTATTGACAGCGTAGGTATAAGAGACTATAATACGCTCATAGATACTGAACAGGGAGGAAGCATCATGAAAAAGTTTGACAGCAACATTATGATGATGGAAATGTGCATGTTCTCCATGCGCATGTGCATGTGCATGCCTTTTTCCGACGAGCTTCCGTCAAACGAATAAATCTGATATATGCAGAGATTCGGGGAGCTTCGTGAGGAGTTTCCCGTTTTTTATTTGCATTGAGGAGGAAGAAAAGTGCAGTATCTGAAATTATTCTCGCCCTTTGATATAAGGCATTGGCGAATGTGCCGCAAGGCGCATGATTAAAAAGTCCGTTTCAACCCAATACCTTATAAATTAAAATACAAAGGAGATAATCAACATGAAAAAGACAATATCGATCATTCTCGCAGCGGTTCTCGCGCTGGGCTGCATCTTCGGCTTCGCCGCCTGCTCTTCGGGCAGCAAGGGCATCACCATTGCCGTTCCCAACGACGCGACCAACGAAGCCCGTGCGCTCCTTCTTCTTCAGGAGCAGGGCATCATCAAGCTCAAAGACGGCGCCGGCATCACCGCAACCGTAAGAGACATTGAGGACAACCCCAAGAACATCACCTTCAAAGAGGTTGAAGCCGCTCAGCTCCCCAATGTTCTCAAGGATGTTGACTACGCTGTTATCAACTCGAACTACGCTATCTCCGCGGGTCTTAACCCCGTAAAGGACAATCTCGCCATTGAGGGCTCCTCGAGCGCATATTCGAACATCCTCGCCGCCAAGAAGGGCAACGAGAATTCCGACAAGATAAAGGCTCTTTCCGCCGCTCTCCAGAGCAAGAAGGTCGCCGATTTCATCGCTTCCAAGTATAACGGCGCAGTTATCAGCGTTGTTTCGAACCCCGGTGACGGCTACGATCCCTCCGTCAACTACGACGCACTCAAGGGTCAGACCATAACCGTCGCTGCATCCCCCACACCGCACGCCGAGATTCTCGCCGTTGCCAAGGAGATTCTTGCCGCTAAGGGCGTCACTCTTGACATCAAAGAGTTCGAAGATTATGTCCAGCCCAACAATGTTGTTGAGTCCGGCGAGATCGACGCAAACTACTTCCAGCACGAGCCCTACCTCGACGATTTCAACAAGCAGAACAACACGAACATCGTCACCGTTTGCTATGTCCACGTCGAGCCCATGGCTCTCTACGGCGGCAAGCAGACCACTCTTGACGCAGTGAAGTAAATGTTATAAAATATAATGCCGGGCTAAGTTGCTCTTAATCGGGCTGCTTGCCGGCATTATCTTTTTATCCAGAAGTTCGGAGGCATAAAATGATCGAGATTAAAAATCTGTCAAAAACTTTCAAGACCGCCGACAGCTCGCTCGACGCGCTCAAGAATGTTTCTCTGACGATAAACGACGGCGATATTTACGGCATCATCGGCATGAGCGGCGCGGGCAAGAGCACGCTCGTGCGGTGCATAAATATGCTCGAACGCCCGACTGAGGGCCAGATACTCATAGACGGGGTCGATATGGGTTCGCTTTCGAGCAAGCAGCTCAGGGACGCCCGCCGCAATATAACCATGATATTCCAGGGCTTCAACCTGCTCATGCAGCGCAACTGCCTGAAAAACATCTGCTTTCCGCTCGAGCTTGAGGGCATGAAGAAAGAGGACGCGAAGAAACGCGCGCTCGAACTGCTCGAGATAGTCGGCCTGCCAGACAAAGCGAAGGCTTACCCCGCTCAGCTCTCCGGTGGTCAGCAGCAAAGAATCGCGATAGCCCGCGCACTCGCTACAAATCCGAAAGTTCTGCTCTGCGACGAGGCGACAAGCGCGCTCGACCCGAACACCACACATTCGATCCTCAACCTCATAAGAGACATAAACAAAAAGCTCGGCATAACGGTTATTATAATAACCCACCAGATGAGCGTTGTCGAAGAGACCTGCAACCGAGTCGCCATTCTTGACAACGGCACGGTCGTTGAACAGGGCGAAGTCAGCACCGTCTTTGCCCATCCGCAGTCGGCGGCAGCAAAACGCCTCGTTTTCCCCGACGCTTCGGATGAGATTTTTGCTCCCGCTTCGGACGAGCACAGGATAAGAGTCGTCTTCAACGGCGCGTTCGCGACCAACACCCCGCTGATAACCAAGATGGCTATGGACGAGGGAATCGCGGCGAATATTTTAGCTGCCTCCACGCGCTGCATAGGCGACAAGGTCTACGGCAACATGCTCCTCGGCATCCCCGGAGGGGACAACGAGCTTGAACGCGCGTCGAAATATCTGCAGAGTATGCCGGATATTCTTGTTGAGGAGGTTTAAAAGATGTTTGACAATGCATTCACTTCCGAGGCGCTGACGGAAGCCCTCGATATATTAAAAAATGATTTCCCGCTGGCTATCTGGGAGACGATATATGTCACCCTGCTCTCCACGCTCTTCGCGATAATTATCGGCCTGCCGCTCGGCGTGCTGCTCGTTGCGGGCGAAAAGGGCGGCGTTCTCCCCCTGCCGAAGGCTCTGATGAAGGTTCTCAATGTTATTATAAATCTTCTGCGTTCGGTGCCGTTTTTGATTCTGATGATTCTCGTCTTCCCACTGACCCGTCTTATCGTCGGCACGGCGGTCGGCACAGTCGCCTCGATAGTCCCGCTCGTCATCGCGTCGTTCCCGTTTGTGGCGCGCCTTGTTGAAAGCAGCCTGCGCGAGCTTGACGGCAACATCATCGAGGCCGCGCAGAGCATGGGCGCATCGCCCTTCCAGATCATCTGCAAGGTCATGATCCCCGAAAGCGTCCCCTCGCTTATCCAGAACGTCACCATCGCACTGACGACCATCCTCAGCTACTCGGCAATGAGCGGCATCATCGGCGGCGGCGGCCTCGGCAAGATCGCCATCGACTACGGCTACTATCGCTACAAGTACCTCATCATGGTCGTTGCGGTTATCATCCTCATCCTGCTCGTCCAGTTCTTCCAGAGCTTAGGAACATATCTGGCAAAGAAGAGCGACAAGCGGCTTAAATAAAAATTCTCTCTTATTATATAATGTATAATGAACAGTCCTTTTCGGACTGTTCATTTTTTTAGGCAAATCGTGCCTAATGCTTGATTTTAGGACTGACAACTGATATTGTCTATGTTAAATAAAGTTACTTTATTGTAAGTTTAGTTTGAGTAAAAGTCGATGCAAGGGTGGTTATATGAAGAATACGTTCAAAATATTCTTTTCCGACATTAAAAGCCTCTCCAGGCACTTCTTTGCAGTCCTCGTCGTGATCGCCATAATGATCATACCGGCACTGTATGCGTGGGTAAACATCTACGCAAACTCCGATCCTTACGGAAGCACGGGCAACATAAGCGTTGCCGTCGCTTCCGACGATCAGGGCTATGAAGGCCAGAACATGGGTGAGAGCGTACTCGAAGGCCTGAAGGACAACAAGTCGATAAACTGGGTGTTTACCGGCAGCACCGATAAGGCCATCAAGGGTGTTGAAAGCGGCAAATATTACGCCGCCATCGTCATAGGCGAAAATTTCAGCCGCAACATGTATGATCTCAAAAGCGCGCTGACCGACAACGAAAGCACCGTTACATATTACAAAAACGCGAAAACGAACGCCATTGCCGTGAAGATCACCGACACGGCGGCCGAAACGGTCCAGAACAATGTAAAGGTCCAGTACCTCAAGGTGCTGTTCCAAACCGTTTTCACCAAGGGTCAGGAGCTTGGCGAGGACATCGACGAGGAGCAGGCGGTAAACGCCGTTATCGCGCAGCTGACCGATCTGAGCAAGAGCCTGCGCCATTACAGCGACTCGGTCGGCCGCTTCGTCAGCGACAGCTCGTCGATATCCTATGTTCTCTCGGGCATAGGCAGCGGCTCGGCAAACGCCTCTGCTGCGCTCTCGGGCAGCCAGGCAACGCTAAGCTCCGCGCAGGCGGCAGTTACCAATGCGCAGACGTCGATAGATCAGCTCGCCAACGGACTTGACGGCAAGCTCGCAGAGCTTGAGGCGGATCTTGACGCGGTCACGGACGCATTGAACAAGCTTGCCTCCAGCGAGGTCATAAACGGCAGCATCGAGCTGCACAATCAGATGGTCGATAACGCGAAAAACGCGGCGGCCAAGCTCCAGACGCATCTTGAATCGCTGCGCGCCATCCTTCCGGAAAACAGCGCGCTGAGCGGAACGGCATACGTTGCAAACACGCTTGACGCGCTCATCGAGCGCACAAAGCAGATGCAGAACCAGCTCGACCTGCTTTATAATGACGCAAGCTTTGCAGAGGACGCGGCGAACATCACCGGCGCGTGCGCCGACACGGTGTCGCTCATGCGCTCGATGATAACAAATCAGCTTAAAACCGGCATCGACATGATGCTCACGAACCTCTCAAGCACGCTGAGCATGATGAGTCCGCTCATCTCGAGCCTCGGCATAACGCTTGACGATATCGCGCCCGTCGTCGAGTCGGCCGGCGATACGCTTTCGTATGTCTCCTCGGCAATGACAAGACTCCAGTCGCTTATGAACCGCGTTGCGGATGCCTGCGACGATCTTCTTGTCAAGATAAACGAGGGCACGGCCGACGAAAGACTCCAGACGCTCATAACCGTTCTCAACGGCAACGCGGAAAAATACGCGGAATTCCTCTCCTCGCCGGTGAGCGTGACGGAGGAGACCATCTATCCCGTCGCAAGCTACGGCGATGCAATGACGCCGTTCTATTCCGCACTGGCAATCTGGGTCGGCGGCGTTGTCCTTACCGCGATACTCAAGGTCGAGGCCGAGCCTAAGGGTCTGCGCAACGTGACCGAAGGGCAGAAGTACTGGGGCAAGTTCCTCCTGTTCTTCGTCCTCGGGCAGATACAGACAGCTGTCATCGTTCTGGGCGATATATATCTGCTCGGCTGCCAGTGTCAGGAGCCGGTCATGTTCTGGGTGGCGTCGGCAATAACGAGCTTTGCCTTCACGGCGGTGATCTATTCGCTGGCTCTGGCGTTCGGCGATATCGGCAAGGCGATAGTAATCGTCATCGTCGTCATGCAGGTCGCAGGCTCCTCCGGCTCTTACCCGATCGAGATCCTGCCGGATATATTCAGCAAGATCTATCTCTTCTTCCCCTTCCCCTACGCCATAAACGCAATGCGCGAGGCGATATGCGGCATGTATCAGTGGGATTATTTCATCTATCTGGGCGAGCTTATGATATTCGCCGTCGGCGGCATACTCATCGGCCTTGTGCTGAGAAAGCCGTTTATAAAGCTCAACCGCTTCGTCGAGCACGAAGTGGAGAAATCGGGGGTGCTGTGATATGGCGAAGAAACTCAATGTCCGCGTCCGCGAAAACAGCACCGATGTGCTTTACGGCAAGCTGCTTATGTACGCCGAGCAGGTGCATCAGGGCAACAAGCGCCGCATAAGGCACGGCCTTGTGAGCCTTATAGTGATCCCGATCGTTCTCATAGTTGTTCTTCTTCTGACAGAAAGCTCGCGCATCGTGTTCCTGCTTATCTGGATCGCGTGTATGTTTGTAGTTGCGGCATTTTTGCTGTACGTCGCTTATTCCGACTGGATGCTGCAAACCACGATAAATGAGTTGTCGCGCGATGAGCTGGGCGAGCTGGACAGCCTCATAACCGTCAAGCAGCCGCACAGCCTCAAGCTGCTCAAAAAGCTTGAAGAGGAGGTGACGAAGTGAAAAATATCCTGACTATATGCAGAAACGACCTGCGCAGAATATCTTCAAACGTCGTCGCCATCGTTCTGATCCTCGGTCTTGCCGTTGTTCCGTGCCTGTATGCATGGTTCAACATCTTCTCAAACTGGGATCCCTACGGTCCGGACGCTACCTCTCGCATAAAGGTTGCCGTCGCATCGGAGGACGCCGGCGCCTCGGTGCTTGGACTTAAAATAAACATCGGCTCGCAGGTCATATCCGCGCTCGAGGCAAACGACACCATCGGCTGGCAGTTTGTTGACACAAAGCAGGAAGCGCTTGACCTTGTTTACAGCGGCGACTGCTACGCGGCCCTCGTCGTTCCCGATGATTTCACCGCAAACGTCACAAGCTTTTTAAGCGGAGACATCACCAATCCCGATATCATTTTCTATCAGAACGACAAGAAAAACGCCATCGCACCGAAGATAACCGGCAAGGCAAAGACTGCCGTTCAGGAGCAGGTAAACGCCACCTTCGTTCAGACTATATCCGACGATATCGCGTCGCTGATCTCCGTTGCCAACGCAAACGGCATCTCGGCCGAGGATCTTCTCAACGATCTGAGCGAGGACATAAACGACCTGAGCACCAAGCTTTCCGACTGCTGCGCGGCTTTGAGCGCGGCAAACGGGCTGACAAACTCCGCGCGAAACCTTATAAACGTTTCGGTGAAGCTGTGCAACAGCACCTCGGCAAGCCTTGAGCAATCAAAGGAGCTGCTGAACAAAACCGGCGACGACGCGGCAACGATAAATAACCGCATCGACACGACGGTGCAGAGCGTGACCACCGCGCTTGCGCAGGCAGACTCCAACCTCGCCGCCATTCAGGCAAGCCTCGAGGACGCTTTTTCCGACATAAACCGCTATAACGACTACGTTTCCACCGGCCTTGCAGCCGACGTCGCCATGCTCGATGCGTTCAGCACCAATTGCAGCGACATGGCGCAGTCGTTCACGTCCATCGGCTTTGACGCCGCGGCAGCTCAGATGAACGCGCTTGCCTCGAAGCTCAAAGCCCTCAGCTCCGCTCTGTCGAGCCTCAAGGAGGCAAACGACGACAGCTGGGCCGGCATCCGCGAGCAGCAGGCCGCGCTCATCGACCAGATCACCTCCGCACGCGAGACGATCAGCAATCTCTCGGCAAGCGTCAGCAGCGAGCTTTCGCCGAAGCTGCACGAGGCGCTGAACAAGGCGCAGGGCGCATCGTCGTCCGTCAGCTCCGTTCTCGGAAAGCTGCAAAGCTCAACGAGCGCACTCAGCGGAACGCTCAACTCCTACCTCGGCTCCATCGGAACGATGCAGACCGGCTTTGCCGACACGCAGAAGGCCATTGAGGGCGCGCAGGCCGAGCTGAAGGTCGTTTCCGAGTTCGTATCCGCCCTTGCGGGCAGCAATCTGCTCGCCGAGGTCTCGGATACGCTCGAGAGCGAGGGCGACCTTGTCGGCAATTATCTCGCCTCGCCCATAAAGATGGACACCGTCATCAAATTCGACATCAAAACCTACGGCTCGGCAATGGCTCCGTTCTACACCGTGCTTGCCCAGTGGGTCGGCGCACTGCTGAGCGCCGTGTTCCTCAAGGTCAAGATCCGCAAGGAGCACGAGCCGGCAAACCTGCGTCTGCACGAAAGATTTTTCGGCAGATACGGTCTGTTCTTCCTCGTAGCCATCGGTCAGGCGATCATAGTTTCGCTCGGCGATCTGTTCTATGTCCAGATCCAGTGCGTCGCACCGTGGCGGTTTATACTCGCATCCGTGGTGACGGGACTTTGCTTCTCACTCATAAACTACGCGCTTGTTTTTGCGCTTGATAACATAGGCATGGCGATCTCCGTTATCGTTATGGTCTTGCAGGTCGGCGGCTCCGGCGGAACGTACCCCGTCGAGGTGCTGCCGGAGATATTCCGCAAGATGTATGACTTCATGCCGTTTAAATATGCAATGAACGCAATGCGCGAGACCATCGGAGGAATGTACGGCGATGTGTATCTGCACAACATTGTAGTCCTCCTGTGTATATGCGTCGGTTCGATTATTTTCGGACTTGCGCTGTACTATCCCTGCCTTGGTCTGAACCGCTTAATTGAATCAAGTAAAAGAAAGAGTGAGATTATGCTATGATCATCGATTTCAAAGCGCATGTTATGCCCGGCATGGACAAAACCTGCAAAAACCGGATCGACACTATTCGCCGCCTTATGGCGGCGAAGGATGCCGGGGTCGATCTGATCGTCGCCGCGCCCGTTTACGATCCCGACGAGTGCAGTGTCGAGGAATTTCTTGATCGCCGCCGCCAGAGCGAGGATATCCTCGGCAGCCTCATGAACGATGAGCTTCCCGAAGTCATGACGGCCGCGATGGTCAAATTCAGCGATAAGCTTCTGACAGCCGACGAGCTGGATAAGCTCTGCTTCGGCGACAGGTGCTTTATCCTGAACATGAGGGACACAACATGGGATGACACCACCGAGGCCGTGCTGCGCAGGCTCACGGGAAGGCTGTGCATGAACGTCATCCTTGCCGACGCGAGCGAGGATGTGCTCAAAAACAGCGATAAGCTCCAGCAGCTCGGCGTCCACGTCATGCTCGATCTCGAGGAGATTCACCACAAAAAACAGATCCGCGCCTATCTTCCGCTGATCGGAAGCGGCCTTATCTGCGCCATAGGCAGCGACTGGGGTTCGGAGGCGCCCTACCGTTTCCTGCGCAAGACCAAAAGGCGTATGGACGAAGCGTTTGACACCGTTATGGCAGCGTCCGCGCACCTGCTCGGCAGATAACGCGCAGCACACAAAGAAATAGAGACGATTTAACCCCCGGCGGAATCCGCCGGGGGTAAGATCATGTGTGGGTGTGTGATGCGGTTTATCTGCGGCGGTCAGGGTAAAAGAAAATCTCGAAGCTCAAAAGCTTCGGGATCAACTATGGTGGACGATACAAGACTCGAACTTGCGGAGGCCTGTCGCTTTGCGCCCGGCATCCGCCGCCTGTTCCGCTTGAGCAAGCTCAAGCTCGAATTTGGTCACAAGCTTCGAGTCCTTCTGCCTTAAGAAAAAAAGAAAGCCTACAGCTCAATAGAACTGTAGGCTTTTTGGTGGACGATACAAGACTCGAACTTGTGACCTCCCGCACGTCAAGCGGATGCGCTACCAGCTGCGCCAATCGTCCGTTTTTCATCGGCAACGGTTATTCTACCCGATGCCGATGGATTTGTCAATACCTTTTTTTAATTTCTCACATAAACCGTGCATTCGGCGGTTTTTCCGTAGCACGAGAGGACGACCTTCATCGTTCCTGCGCTTACGCCCGTCACGGTGCAGGTGCCGTTTTCGTTGGTCGTCACGGTTGCAACGTTCGGGTCGGTCGATGACCACTGATACTCTGCTGCGACCGTCATCGGGAAGTGCGAGCCTGTGAGCGTTATCGACTGGCCGGCCTGGATGGCAAACTCCGTGCAGGGATTTGCGTAGGGGCTGCTCATCGTGACCGAGGTTATCTCCGGCGTGGGCGTCGGAGTCGGGGTCGGATCAACCTTACCGTTTTCCGAAGAACAGGAAACCAGGCACAAAAGTGCCGAGAGAGAGAGGAAAAAACGTGTCATAAAATTTATTTTGGGTTAAAATTAAAAATTCAACGGCTATTTCAGCGCAAAATGTCTATTTATGAAC